>Ga0099826_10000377_pt1 | contig 20717 bp, 18 predicted proteins | sample Mtrugardesep15_FD_76830 | JGI IMG/M metagenome (GOLD analysis project Ga0099826, IMG submission 76830) | Root nodule microbial communities of legume samples collected from California, USA - M. trunc garden sep15 | ecosystem: Host-associated > Plants > Roots > Nodule | place: USA: California... | reverse complement strand
TGTTAGAAAAAGAGGAGGGAAGTTATCTGTGACAATGGGAATGGAGGTTTGGGAGAGAGTGATAAGTTTTTTTTAATAAACAATTAGAAAAGAAGTTAAAAAAGGTGTGTATATAGTGTATAATTAGATTCGTGCACTCAATTAATCAAATGGCTCTTAATTATTATTCAAAATGGTCCACAGATAAGGGACTTAGTAGAGCCCTCACCCTAGAATCCACCTTAATTTAATATTCATGTGTAGTGCTTTAGAATAATTCGTGTAGTGGTTGGCATTTTCCATTCACTTAGACAAAGACATGCTACCGACAACAAGTGGTACACCATAAAATTAAAAATTAAAAACATGGGAATCTACTGACACCGTTTAAATTTGGCTTCCATCTTTATGCAGTTGTGGTCCATAAACTAGTCACATTATATATTGAATTAAAATAAAATCCTCAACAGACACGATGCCTCAATAAATGTAATGCATTCACTTTCACAAACGCTCATTGTCTCCTCCCCCTCCAAAGAGTAAGAAAAAATACATACATATTTTCTAGTTTTGTTCAGCAAAGGGAAGTGACAGCATTTTACATGAGTGAACATTTGATGACTTAAAAAGCAATTTGTTACCAATTGTTCAAATTCCTCTATGCTATAGTACTGCACCTGCGACTCAAACTGTAAGTTTCAGAAGAATCAGGACGATGATGGTTCTATAAATCTACTGTCAGATTGTAAGCATTTCACTGCCTCAAACAAGTTATGGTTGAAGAGGTCAGCCAAAACTATTATTGTTGGAACAAAGCAAGGTACTAATAATTTCTTAAAAGTTTTAGTTGTAGATCTAGAAACTATAGAAAAGTTGTATTCTTCAAAGTAACTTTATGCAGTGACTTAGTTTTAGTTGCTTGAAACTATTCTACTATTGAATTCAAATTAAGTATGTAAATCAGTTTCATTTCCTTGCATGGTTGCTCAGTCATGACATTTGCTAATGCATAAAAGAAACACATTCAAAAGTGAAAGTGAAAGAGAAGGAAAGTGACATGTAAACTATAGGTAAACCCTCAAACATGTTCACAAGTGAAAGAAAAGAAAGAAACTGCCGTGTAAGCTATAGAACAATGTTTTTTTACCAGTGGTATGCTCGCTTATGGCAGTTCACCCTTCGCATGAAAGTGAGTTAAAATGTAAATCATACTAAGAAAAATAGCCTAAAAATCATATGCACAAACAATATTGCTCATCAGTTATCACCATCACAGACAAATTCATCAGTGTTAATCATCTTCAAACACATAAGTGTGGGCTGCTTCTTCTATTACCTACAAAAGGAAATAGTGGAAGAATATTAGGTATAAATGGAAATAACAGAGAACAAGTATACGAGGAAAAGAACCCGAAAGGAAAAAGAAAGATGAAACACATTGATTTGGTTGATCCCATTTTAGAAATCATGCTTTTATATGTACAATTAAATAGGCAATAAAAGAAACAGACAGAACATGAATTCAGTGCATTTAAAAGATACGTTTTGCTGCAATTCACTTTTCTCAAGTTTTTTCTCCTACTCCTTATGCAGAGCATAACAACAACAAATGGATCTCAATTATTCAACACATAATCAACAAATTGCAACATAATTAACAACAATATCAAAGAGGTCGTCATCGTCGCTTCAAACTTCAAAGAAGCCTTCCCTCTAGCCTCTTCCTCTCTGACTCAAGCATTCAACAATATTAATTCAAAATAGTCTCATAAAACCCCGTCTTAATTAATAACCAGCTAATACATAAACCTCAAGAATCGTAATAACAACCATCTCACACTTTAATCAATCAAAACAAGATGATGAATCACACACTTTCAGCTACTGTTTATATATAATAATGTCAGTGTATTCAAATGGGTTGAAAAACAAACAAATGAACTAGCTTAAATTTTTTAAGAGCGGCAAAATTAATCAAACAAGCAAGACAATTCACGTCCCCAATTTTCCAGGTTCATTGACATAAAATACACCTTGTTTCAAATGGAGCAATTTTCCTAAGAAGTGTGGCAATGTCAATAATTTCCAATCAGCAAATATTTCAAGATTAAGAGGGGTAAAACCAACATTCGGTGCAGATAATTCTGAGTAAAAGTGGAAAAAGGATACGGAAGAAAGATTAAAAGCTGAAAGAGGAATTTGTTCCATACCGGTGCTTTTCATTTAGTGCGAGAAATGTTGTTGTATCAACCACTGAAAAGAAAACTCATTTCATTTGAATCAATAGCATCCGCAGACCACACCATGTTCTCACTCGGCTCTAGTCTCTTTTCATGGAGCTCTAGTATTTTTTCCTCGATGGTGTTCTTTGCAATGATTCGAACAACTTTTACAGGCTCTTTCTGTCCAAGCTCTTTCTGTCCAAGCTGGATGCATCTGACAGCCCATTTCTCAGCTCTTCTATTGAGTGCCTCCAAGAGATAGACATTAGGTGCAGCTTTTAGAACAAATTGTTCCCTTTTGGTATAAATTTCAGCTCTGATGCTTACAAGAAGAACCATTGGCCTATCTTTCCATAAGACCGAATTAAATTTCTTAATAACACTATCCTTATCTGAGGTGGTATCATAAAGACACAAAGTCTTGAAACCTTCCTCATTTAAAGCTTTTTCCAGCAACGATAGCACCGTATTAAATTGTGAAAAAACTACCGAATTTGCAGCGGCCTGTTTAGATTTTTCTTTTAGAAGCGTTAACAACACTTCTACCTTGTTAGTAGACGATGAATCAGGTACCTTAGAAGACTCAATCTCACGAGGAGGTACTAGACACGAGAATAGGTCGGTTTCTTCGGAAACGACCTTACGACAATTTGGACACCTGGGACCTCGTGCAAGATGTTTCCTGATACACTTCTGGCAGAAGACATGACAACACATTGTAATTAAAGAACGACCACTCAATTTAGATGTACAAATTGTACAGTCCTGAAAACCATCTTGCAGAAAAGCAGCAAACCTTGCCATTAAATCTGGATTCTTGGAAACGTCTGCATGTGTAGAAACAAATGGTAATTTGAGTCAAAACTAACACAGTAAAATCAAATGCAATGCTCAGTGATAATATTATTTCGTAATTTAAATCATCAATGAATTTAATAATGGAAAAGGAATGTCTCTGTTTCCTGAGTATTGTCATCATAGTCTCTCTTTGTTTTTCATTGTGTTTTTAATGTCTCAACTTAGTGGAATACCTGATGTGATAGAAAATTGAAAATCATGCAAATTCATGAGCTCAAAATACAATCAACTCATACATGAGCATTGCTAAAGATTACAGAAGAGTTTCTCAATCTAAAAATATCAGTGATACATGTACTATTCTAAAGGAGAAATGTATTACCAGTCGAAATCGTGATCGAGAAATGTATTACGTACTTTAGATTATTTAATTGTACCAGATTAATCTTAAATGACCTCAGCAGTAATTGTTTCCCTTTCATTTATTACATAAATAAGATTCATTCAATGTCACAAAACACACACCAAAAACAGGGTGGTATCATAGATAAGTATGTACCTTCAAATGTTCGAAGGTTTAATCGTGTATGGCAAAGCGATGAATGAATAGAAATTAGCCGACAGCTCACAAACAAAGCCTCAACAATAGGGAGGAGCACTGGTCCTAATTCCACTTTGTTGTTGATGTAACGCATAAACATCACATCAGCTTCCTCAAGCATCATATTGTGTGTATTCTGGTCCTTATCAGAAAGTTGAACGAAGTGATCTGTTATGTCAATTCCCGGCAAGAGACCGACCTCTACCAGAGTTCTCCGTTTTGTTATGAATTCTCCTTCTGACATAAAAGACTGCAACAAAATAAAGATCGATATAAGAAATAATCTCTTCTTTGCCTAATCCTTCTGACATGAAATCATAAACCCATGGAAGCCCTATGCTTTGCCTAATCTAACTAAAAACATAAAACAGTAAAAATAGATTGCTATTATACCTTTTCAAAAGCTGTGCTGTGCTGGTCAATATACTGCTGCAACAGACTATCATCACTGCAAAATGGTTCAACATTGAACATTCGAAAGATAGAATTCACTACGGATGGAAAACGAATGGGTTTCACGGTCACAATCCATTTGAAGTCAGCCTTTAACGCCTGGACGCGTTGTTGAAGTTCGACAGAGGGTGTCATTCTGTGGTCGGCGACAATGATACGCCTAAATTTCTCTTTACTAATGTAATCGAAAGATTGAATGAAATTATCATAATCTGAGGTGATAATCACATTCTCATCCATAAAATTCTTTTCCTTAACTTTACTATAAAACAAAACTCGCCACTTTTGTTCATCTTTAGGGTATAGAATCATAGTTGGATTACGATCATCATTACCAAACACGTTATCTATGAGAACCAAATAAAGCAAGGGTTTTATCATATCCAAACCTTTACAGTCATTGAATACGCCTCCTAGTAAGGGACTAGGCCGTTGCTGGGTGCTTTCGTCGGTAAACTGGTTGACGAACTTGGTGACCAACTCGGTGCTTTTGTTCTCCCAAAGAGGTGGTAGTTCTTTGTTATCCTCTCTATACATCAACCAACTCACAGATTCAACATCGTGCGGATACACTGGATCACGGAACATTTTAGCTACCTCGTCACTGTATAGAAAATCAACCGGCTTCACCGTCGTTTTTGACATTTCTGTGCTAGGGTTTCTTGTTTCTTTCTTCAGAGAGTAATGTTGAGGGTTTCTTCGTTTGACTCTCTCTTTCTATTTATTGGTTACTTTACCTTTACTAATCATATCATTAAAGTGTAGTAGTAGTAGTTTCTTTCTCTTTCAAGTCAAATCAAAATGCAACCTAGTGGTTAATTACATACTTTTGATGGAGCAAACTCTAGAATCGGTTGAAGTCTTCAACTCTGATTTATTAGTCGTTATATTTTTTTAAACTAATTATGTAGAATGTTAAGTACCGTTGTTTATGTTTTTTGCTCTTAAACTTTAAAATGAAGAAGAAAAAAAATTAGATAAACAAAGGCATGTCGTTTTGGCCATACTTGGAAGCAAATGATGTATCTATGACATCAGGGGCGGAGCCACCCCCAGCTAGCCTGGGCTAGTGTCCAGGCTCAGCTCCAACTTTCCTTGTAGCAAGCTCAGCCATTAGTATAATTTTTAGCTTTTCCTACGGATTATGGGCAAATTCCGCAGGAAACACATTTCCTGCTGATTTTGCCATGAATTTAGGTTTCCAGGTGAGGTAATACTAGGATTTTAGGATCCGCAGGAAGAAAGTAACGTTTTGCGATAATTTTTGTGCCCAGACTCTATTAAATTCCTGGATCCGCCACTGTACGACATGTCATGTTTTCTAAGGTTGATATGGGATTTAACATATAAACTTGGAAGCGAAGAAGTATCTATGACATGCATGTTTTCGAATGTTAATATGGGATTTGACTTATAAACTTGCGAAGGGGTGTCTGGACATGTCATGTTTTCTCGAAGTTTGATGTTTTCAAAGATAACAATGAGTTATAACTATAAACTAAAACAATTATTCAAAAGCATGTGAAATGTGGACAAATACATTTAATCAATGATGAAGTCTAAGGTGGGAGAGCAATTAAGTCCTTCGTCGATGGACCATTTAATTTTTACCATGTGATGAAATCAATGGTTTATATTTATTAAAATTAAAAAAGAGAACATTTATAATTGTCCATACACAATCCAATCCTGTCATACATCACATTCTTCATTGTAAGCACCTCTTACTCTCTTACTGGGATCTGTCCGTTCTCTTCTTCCAACCACCGAAGGCACTTATGTGGATTAAACTGATTTGATGTTTCATGTTTTTACTTAGTTTGGTTTGAATTGACTTTCATGTGTTGATATTAACATAATGGGTGTGGTGATTTAACATATTTTTACAAGTTCAATACATTAATGTTTACAATTTCATTTACTAAACGCGACAAATCTTGTAAAATTGTGTTTCAATCATGAGTGTTGATGTGCATTGATTTCAACCATATCATAATAGAGTGGGACGTGGAAAATTAATCAATAATAATAACTTAATCTGAATGGATGCGGAACACTATAACATGAAGCACAATTCCAAATCTAGAACGAGGAAATATTAGTAAAGATTTCATCAATCTTGCAGCGATCTTAGATCTTGAATTAGCGAAAAATTAATTACTCATAGAAGTGGTGGTGTTAGTGACGGTAAGAGTAGTGGCAGTGGGAGGGGACACCGGTGGTAGTAAGATTTAGGAAACAATGAAGAAGAGAAAGGATTAGAATTTGTGTGGGTAGTTATAAATGTTCTCTTTCTTAATTTTAATAAATCTAAACCATTAAATTCATCACATGTTAAAATTTAAATGGTTCATCGATGAGAGACTTAATTGCTCCCTCACCTTAGACTTTACTTTAATCAATTATTACTCTATAAAAGATGCAACTTTCAACAACTTTCACCTTTTCACATACTTGAGCCTTGGAGAAGTGCAAGACTTCTTTAGAAAGGGCCCCGGCCTAAAAATTGGATGGTACTCATTCACACATATTGGTTTTGACTAGGCAGTGTCTACATCTTCGTCTTGCTTCTTAGTTCTTACTCGTGTTTTCTTCAACAATGGCTTCGTCCTATTAATCATGCATCTTACTTCTTGTTCTTTTCTTCTTCATGGTCTTTACTGGGATGGAAAATGGTTGGTCTAAATCATGGATTAAAGGGGTCCAACATATGAAGTTGCAACACTTGGTTTTTGATAACCCAACCCTTAGTTTTTTAATTATCATTTCCAATTTTAACATTGAACAACTGTTACGAAAACTTCTCTCGATGTATGTATCATTGCATCTTCATATCTTATAGACTAAACAACAATGGACAAAAGAAAGATTATTGACAAGTGCACCAAATCGTAACAACTAATAATGTAGTAAGTTTGTCGTCTCCACAAGGATTGTCGTTCAACTTAGCAATTAAGAAAATTTATTTAGGCTCCGTTTGGATTGACTTATTTGGAGTTTATGTCGGCTTATCTACTAACATAAGTTTTTTTAAAAGTGTTTGACTACATCAATAAAAATAGCTTACCGTAATTTCATAAGCTGCTTATGTCATATTTTAATAAGCCCAAACTTTGAGCTTAACATATAGCTTATCACGGAGCTTATACAAATACAAGACTGCTTCGATTCCTGCATCACACTTTTTTTTCCAAAGCCTATATTTTATTCATTGTATAATTATCTTGTGATTAATTCAGTTGGTTTGGACAATACATAAAATATGCAAGGTCTGGAATTCAAATCCCGACCACTACCAAAAAAATATGTTGTAATAAACTTATCTTTGTTTTATCTTTATGTAAGTAACTACTAAAAAAATATAAAGAATTTTTCAATAATGGTATAGGACTCTCAATTTTTCAGGGAGTATAGGACTATCAAACTTTTACCTATGTTTGACTATTTCTTACTTTTATATTTTCATTATTATACCTTTTTTTAAAAGGGTTTGCAATATTATACTTGAGAATAGTGATGTTTAGTTTATTTATTTACATATCTAATGTTAGTTTTTTTAATTTTGAATAAACCTCTAATGTTAATTTTGTTTTTTTTAGGAAATGTTAATTTTGTTATATATGAATATTGATGATTTTTATATGGTAAAATAAGTTTTTTATCCTCTAAATATATCTAATTTTGTTTTTACTCCTCATAAAAAAAGTGACATATTTTGGTCCCTATAAAAAATTGCAACATGTTTTTTTTTTTTTTTGGATAAGCCATGAGAAAGGACATACATCAAGAGGAAACACCGACATTCCAACTAGGTTGGCATCCTGGGGAACCTCCATCCTATGCCGTCAAACTCAAAATTTTATTATAAAAAGGGGGAAATAAAAGTATATACAAAGATGGAGGACTATGCCAAAACCTTCAGAAACAAAAGGCAAGAAATAAAAACAAACAGATTAAGGAAATATGTAATTAGGCAGACCGCATCTGTACTATACATCGGACATTCTAGAAAAATGTATTCATGTGGGAGGCGGCGAAGCTACACCCGGGGAACGTGTTTTTTTTTTTTTCAACACGTAGTTTTAGTTCCTGTAAAATTAAAATTTGTGTAGTTAGTTATGCTTAAACTTTTAAATTTTTGAAAGTTTTTTTTACAAACATGTTAAGAATATTATAAGAAACCGTTTTACCAAAAATAATAAGTTTTTAACATCTAATGAATTAAATACGATTTTTGTAAAAACGTCAAAATTTCAAGGTAAAAGTAGTAAAATTTTAGACTTAAAAATCAAATTTTGAGCTCATTTTTCTATGGAAGAACTTATTATAATGTTCTAAACAAGTGTGTTCTAAACAAATTTCAATTTTAAAAGACTAAAACTATGTGCTCATATTCTTTTTGATTTATTGGTAAATAAGTGGGTGACGGTGCAGGATATGGAGAGGAGAGGATGGGGAGTTGGTGGTGGTGCCTGGATGTGGAGGAAAGGTGCCTCTTGGCCTGGGAGGAGGAGTTGATTTCCAAGTGTGCATCTTTATTGCATAACGTTGTTTTGCAGGATAATATTCTTGACAAGTGGTGGTGGATTCTGGACCCTATTCATGGCTATTCCGTTAAGGGAACTTACACTTATCTGTCGACGGTAATTGGCTCTTATGACCCTGGCATGTTTGAAGGTGTGTGGTAGAAACAAGTTCCCCTCAAGGTGACTGTCTTTCCGTGGAGATTGTTTCGCAATCGATTATCAACCAAAGATAATCTCATCCGTAGGAGAATCATTCAGCATGACAACACTTCTTGCAGTGGTGGGTGCGGTTCAGGTGAAACTGCAGATCACATTCTCTTGCGTTGTGATCATTTTGGTATGGTGTGGCACAATATCTATCCGTGGTTGGGCATCTCTTTTGCGTCTGTCACAGCTCATTTCCATGAGTTTAGTCATTTAGTGGGGTTACCGCGATCAACTCATTCTTATCTGACAGTAATATGGCCGGGTAGTGTCTGGATTATTTGGAAGGAAAGAAACAATATGATTTTTAACCAGAAGAATGGCGACTTGGATCAGTTAGCAGACAACATCAAACTTATGTCTTTTTCTTGGCTAAAGGCCAAAATTCTTTCTTTAGCTTTGAGTTATAACGACTGGTGGCGGCATCGGCATCCGTTGATTTGTATTGGTGTTCTGGTGTAGTTTTTTTTTTTCATTCTACCGTTGTTATTTTTTGGAAACAGTCTCATAATTGTGTTCTTTGGTGGGTGGTTCTCCTTTGCACATCTTGTGCGAGATGAATCACTTTTTGTGATCTAATATATTCCATTTTGGATTGTTAAAAAAAAAAATTAGGGACCAAAATATTTCACTTTTTCTATGAGGACTAAAAATGAATTTGACAATATTTTTAATGACCAGAAGCTTATTTAACTCTTTTTTGCAATAACCTCCATCTCCATTTGGCTAGAAGGCTCAAATTCACGACACTATCATCCCTAACTCCTAGGCCTCCCACCTCTTTCGATTGACACACCACCTTCCAACTCACCCAATTAATTTTCGGCCCCCACTCCCACCCTTCATTTTTCAAAATAAGGGGACAATGATCCGACACATCCCGGGGAAGAACCCAAAGCGAATTCTCCCCCCAAAAAGAAACCCACTCCTCAGAAATAAGCACCCTATCAATACGGCTCATAGATCTACCATTCGGGTGATACCAAGAAAATCTCCTACCCAACACACCCAAATCCTCCAATTGAACCTCCCTCACAAAATTATTATACCAAAACATTTCTTCCCTTTGAGTAGAAGACACTTCCTCATTGACTCCCCTTCTTTCTTCACTTCCACCAACAGAGTTAAAATCACCCAAAATACACCAAGCACCATCCCCCATCCTCCTCCTCAAAGCAATAAGACTATCCCACAACCTCCTCTTACCGAAAGATCACATTTAGAGTATACATTAACCACATAACACCGATATTTCAACACCCCCCAATCCAAGAACCCCCCCACATAACCTTCACCTCTAAAAGTAAAATTAAAAGAAGAATTTGATTTAGACCAAAGCGAGAGAATACCTCCACTATTACCTTCCGACGAGAGATAAGCCCAATTACAATCCTCCCCTCCCCAAAGCCTATTGCAAAAACTTTGCGAAATCACCTCCATTTTAGTCTCTTGGATTGCCAAAAAATCAACTTTATTATTGCGCACAAGGTCCTTAATTTTCCTCCGCTTGATCGCACCCCTAGACCTCTAATATTGAAGGTTGTAATAATCATTGATCCACCAAAAAACTCTCCCTCAACACCTTCTTCTTAACATCAACCACTTCCATGCCTTCCAACCTATCAGTATTAATTATAGTTGACGTTGTATATGAGAAACCTAACCCATTTTGAATACCCAAGAGAGATTTAGCCTCCAACTTTCTCAAAGGATCTCCACATGCGTCCACCAAAGGAGTGTGTGGCCCCTCCCCATCAAGGATCAACCGCAAACCGGAAGGAGGAGAGGCCACCACACCTTTGTCCCCTTCACTAGTCCCATTCCCCACCACTCTCACCTCCTTCTCCCACTCCCCCACCTCTACCTCTGTCCCTCCCAATTCCGATGAGTAACGGTCCTTATAAATTTTCTTCCTTTTCTCTTTAGTGCCATTAAAACACTCTGCCATGTTCACAAAGTTGGAAGATACCAAAGGAGGTTTTTTCCCACCACCTAGCGCCTTCTTCTTTACCCTCCTCCTTACCTTATGCAAAGCCTTATTTTCCTGGTCCTCCCCCAAATCTTCAATGGAGTCGCTAAAGTCCGATAAATCCGAGTCCTCTAAAGAAAATCGCACATGCCTGTTTACTAAACCCACCTCCCTTACCTTAGTCCCCATGCTGGAAAAAGCAATTACATGTGCAGGAATAAACAATGAGCTACCTCCATCAGGCCCACTAATTGAATGGGGATGAAAAGGCCCAATAGCCACCTCAGCCTCCGGACCCACAACTAAAGGAACGTCACCCAAACCAATAGGCTTCACGCGCTCCACATCCTCACCTTCTTGAAGGAGACACGCACACTTCTCTCCCTCCATTACCCCCTTCCCCACACAATCCACTTCCCTTTCAACCTGCACACCCACGTGACCATCAACATGTGGAAGAGATTTCAAAAGATTTGACTCTTGCCCACCAACCACTGGCACCATACTTTTATCAGCTGCTCCAAAATCAATGAGTTTAACTCCCATTGGCTCATTTGAAAAAGGTTGCTTGGAAGGAGGCACATATTCCTGACCCCCCAAAAACTCCTCATCACCTGTCCCCATTTGTCCATTCAGACATAAAAGCTGATATGCCTCTCTATGCCCCTCCAAAAGCCCTAGGTGTACGAAAGTGTACCCCCATAAGACTCATATCACTCCCTACTTCCCACACCTCCGCTGGCACACACTGACCACCACCGTGAGATGACCTTGAAGATGCCACCTCCCACTCCTGGCTCTCCAAACCCTTCACCGCCGCTGTGACAGCTACCTCCTCCACCACCGAAATCTCATACACCGCCCCCATAACCTATAACTGGAGCTAGTCATTAATGAAATCCAACCTTGAATAGTTTACAAGGATTCTAGCAAAGTCTAACCTTTTGAATCCAATCGTCTCTTCGTCAAAATCAAGGAATGAACCAAATAGGTCACCAAAATGCTTGAAGCCCTGCTCCTCCCAAACATGAAGGGGAAGACCATACACCTTCAGCCACACTCTTCGAACCGACGCCAACCTGTTAGGGGACCAGCACTTCACTATCTTAAATAAACCTCTCCACCAAGCATCATGTTTTAGCTATGCCTCCTCTATCACCGAAGGGTATGGACAAGCAAGGAGAACCAAATTGGACCCCATTGACATAACCGCAATCTTCGCAAAACCACCCAAAGCCAAGCTGTTTTTAATCTGACCCACATCCTTGTGGAACGCAAGCTCAGCCACAAAACACCGCTCCAACTCCCTTAACCGCGATTCCGACGGAAACAAAACAACCTTCATGGAAGCAGTAACAACCACCTTCTTTTGTATTCTTACATTAGCAACAACATCATGATACGTCACCACCATCGGACCATCGCCTCCTCCACCGCTCACCGCAATCACCTCCTTCATTCTATTTTCTACCTTCGAACTCACCCTCTCCCTTCCAAACCGTGCTAAGTTGACCTTCAACTTAGATTCTCCAATCCACACATCCTCAAGCCTGAAACCCAACTCCTCCTGGACAACCACCTCTAGAAACCTGACAAAACCAAAGTGTTTGCCTCTAATGTCCCTTTTCTTAGCCACGAAAACCTCCTTTACTTTGCCAAACTAGAGAAAGAGTCACCAAAGATCCGACATCGAACAGGAATCAGGGAAATCGGTGAAGAAGAAAGAAGTAGAGATCCTATCTAACTCCTCTAATTTCCGTTTAAGGGCCTCCGGACCACCTCTCTTTTTGTCCCAAGTCCCTCTTGTTTCTCTCTCTAGACTCCTCTCCCTTTCACTCATGTTTGGCCTAGAACTTATGCTTATCAAATGACTAATTTAAGTCGGACAAGACTCAAAACATCATACCATCCTCCGTCATTTTCATTTGCAGTGGCTCATCGTTCTCAATCTACTTATACGGTCATCGAACATCTTCATATAGACCACCCCACTGTTGTCGATATCAGCAACCCACAACTCTAAATGTTGTATTTTGTTAAATCAAATTGTGTTGTGTTTCGATTGAAAGAATATTGCACTCAATGGGATTAATTTTAGGGTCTTGATAACGCTCGGGGCATTTTTTAAGCATTCTAAAATAAATAATAATTTACAAAAAAGTCAAATATTTTGATTTTCAATGCATTGACTACATGCATTTTTTTATAAATACCTATTAAATTCAAGACAAAGGTTTCGGTAGGATAAATTAATGTTTAATATCACTCACTTTACACTATAAAAGAAATTGCTCAAAATGGAGAAGCCGAATCCAAATATTATACAATTTTAGTTTATTGTGATATTTGAACAACCATTTGATGACAAATTTAATGATAGTTTCCTTTTTTATTTTTTTATTGATCAAAAACAATAGAGAGGGAGAGAAAAAAGAAGAGAAAGAGTAAAAACATAATATAAGAGTGAAAACTGTTCAAAAGTTGTAACAAATAACATTTCTCTTTAGTTAAATAGTGGTTTAGAATAATTCGTGTAGTGGTTGGCATTTTCCAATCATTCAGACAAAGACATGCTACCAACAACAAGTGGTACACCATAAAATCAAAACTTGAAAACATGGGAATCTACTGACACCGTTTAAATTTGGCTTCCATCTTTATGCAGTAGTGGTCCATAAACTAGTCACATTATATATAGAATTAAAATAAAATCCTCAACAGACACGATGCCTCAATAAATATAATGCATTCACTTTCACATACGCTCGTTGTTTCCTCCCCCTCCAAAGAGTAAGAAAAAATACATACATATTTTCTAGATTTGTTCAGCAAAGGGAAGTCACAGCATTCTACAGTGAATGAACATTTGATGCTATAGTGCTGCATCTGCGACTCAAACTGTAAGTTTCAGAAGAATCAGGATGATGATTCTATAAATCTACTGTCAGATTTTAAGCACTTCACTGCCTCAAACAAGCTATGGTTGAAGAGGTAAGCCAAAACTATTATTGTTGGAACAAAGTAAGGTACTAATAATTTCTTAAAAGTTTTAGTTGTAGATCTGGAAACTATAGTTAAGTTATATTCTTCAAAGTAACTATGCAGTGACTTAGTTTTAGTTGCTTGAAATTATTCTACTATTGAATTCAAATTAAGTACACAAATCAGTTTCATTTCCTTGCATGGTTGCTCAGTCATGACATTTGCTAATGCATAATAGAAACACATTCAAAAGAGAAAGAAAGTGACATGTAAACTATAGGTAAACCCTCAAACATGTTCACAAGAGAAAGAAAAGAAAGAAACTGCCGTGTAAGCTATAGAACAATAATGTTTTTACCAGTGGTATGCTCGCTTATGGCAGTTCACCCTTTGCATGAAAGTGAGTTAAAATGTAAATCATACTAAGAAAAATAGCCTAAAAATAATACGCACAAACTATTGCTCATCAGTTATCACCATCACAGACAAAGTCATCAGTGTTCATCATCTTCAAACACATAAGTGTGGGCTGCTTCTTCTATTACCTACAAAAGGAAATAGTGGGAAATATTAGGTATAAATGGAAATAACAGAGAACAAGTATACGAGGAAAAGAACCCGAACGGAAAAAGAAAAATGAAACACATTGATTTGGTTGATCCTGTTTTTCTGCAGTTCACTTTTCTCAAGTTTTTTCTCCTACTCCTTATGCAGAGCATAACAACAACAAATGCATCTCACTTATTCAACACATAATCAACAAATTGCAGCATAATTAACAACAATATCAAAAAGGTCGTCATCGTCGCTTCAAACTTCAAAGAAGCCTTCCCTCTAGCCTCTTCCTCTCTGACTCAAGCGTTCAACAATATTAATTAAAAATAGTCTCATAAAACCCCAGTCTTAATTAATAACCAGCTAATACATAAACCTCAAGTCTCGTGATAACAACCATCTCATACTTTAATCAATCAAAACAAGATGATGAAACACACACTTTCAGCTACTGTTTATATATAATAATGTCAGTGTATTCAAACTCAAACGGGTTGAAAAACAAACAAATGAACTAGCTTAAATTTTTTATGAGCAGCAAAATTAATCAAACAAGTAAGACAATTCAGGTCCCCCGTTTTCCAGGTTCATTGACATAAAATACACCTTGTTTCAAATGGAGCAATCTTCCTAGGAAGTGTTGTAATGTCAATAATTTCCAATCAGCAAATATTTCAAGATTAAGAGGGGTAAATCCAACATTCGGTGCAGATAATTCCAAGTAAAAGTGGAAAAATTAAGGAAGAAAGATTAAAAGCTGAAAGAGGAATTTGCTCCATACCGGTGCTTTTCATTTAGTGCAAGAAATGTTTATGTTGTATCAACCATTGAAAAGGAAACTCATCTCATTTACATCAATACCATCCGCACACGATAATTCTGGGTTCACAATCGGCTCTATTCTCTTTTCATGCAGCTCTAGTATTTTTTCCTCAATGGTGTTCTTTGCAATGATTCGCAGAACTTTGACGGGTTCCTTTTGTCCCGTCCGATGGATGCATTTGACAGCCCATTTCTCAGCCCTTTTCTTGCAAGCTTCCATTAAGTAGACATTAGACGCAGTTGTCAAGTCAAACTTTTCCCAACTGTTGATGCTAACAAGAAGAACCACTGGCTTATCTTCCATTAACGTCGCCTTATTAAATTTCTCAATAGCACTAGCCGCGGTCATATCACTACCATTCATATCAAAAAGACACAGAGGTATGAAACCTGCCTCCAACAAAGTTTTTTCCAACAATGATAACATCGTATTAAACTGTGAAAAAACTACGGACTTTGCGGTAGGTGTTTTAGATTTCTGTTCTTTTAGAAGCTTCAACAACAATTCCACCTTGTTAGTGTCCGATGAATCAAGTACCATAGAAGACTCAGCCTTACGAAGAGGTTGTACAACATATGAGAATAAGTCGGTTGTTCCTAAAAGGGCGTTAGAACAATTAGGACATTCGGAAACGCTTGCAAGGGATATCCTGATACACTTTTTGCAATAAATATGGCCACACTTTGTAATCAAACTATGAACAGTTAGAGGCTTTCCACAAACTCCACATAACGCAGTTTTTTTTGCTTGCAGCGCATCATCAAACTTTTTCTTTAAACATGGCTTCTCGGAAACGTCTGTATATATAAAAACAGATTGTAATGTGACTAAGACACTAAGATCAAATAAAACCAAATGCCATGCTTGGTGATAGACATTATTTGTAGTTAGTTGATCAATGCATGTATATAAAGATGGCTGTTCTTTGTGAGCGTCTTTCCTTCACTTTTAAAACTAAAACCACTAACAATTTAATTCAATGGTAGAACTTCTCAACCACAAATGTAAACAAACAAGAGATACAAGTTGACATGGTTATCACCAAATGAACTACAAAAATTCCAACAGTAACAGATTTTTGGAGGCTCTATACGGCCCATTTAATTTAGTGTTCCCGTATTCATACATTTGGAATACTACATTTCTTTTTCTTTTTGGCAAAATTACTTAAAAGGTTACTTACTACTAGTCTAGATACATTAAGGAACCTAGGAATATTACCTTCAAAATCCTCATGAACTTGTAATCTTGTATAGCCTGCAGGGGAGTGGTTGACGATTAGACGGAGGATAATAAGGAGAGACTGTAGGTAAGGTAGGAGTTGTGGTCCTGACTCCAGTTTGTTCTTGAGATAACGTAGAAGGGCCACATCAGCTTCGTCTTTTGTAATTTCATACCTAACCAGTTCCTCACCAGAAAGCTGAATAAAATGATTTTCTACCTCAATTGGAGGCAAGATACCAACATCAACCTTTGTTCTGCGCAATGTTATTGATTCTGCCACTGATGTTATAAGCTGCGTGAAACAAGTAAATATGCATATAAGAAAGCATATTTATGAGAAAAGGTAAGTGTTTTGATCACCAATAGCAACTAAAAAGCCAAGAACATGTCATATCTGAATGTTATGAGAAAGCATACATGAGTTGAAAGACAGTATTTTATACAAGAACATGTTTATCACAGTAGATGATAGGCTGCAAGAGGGTGAAATCCTCAAGCACCATTATGATTGAAGACATACTATAATAAAGGCTAAATTATCTTTTTGGACCCTTAACTATTTAATTAGTATCGGTATGGTCCCCTAACTAAAATTTGATTTATTTTGGTCCCTTAACTTCTCTCCATTATATATTTTGGTCCTTTCCGTTTGTTTTAATTTAAAAACGTTAGGTTTTTTTCATTTTCTTCTGGAATTTTTCTAGGATTCTTGTTGTTGAATGTTGATGGAGATGATATGAAGATGAAAAAGAGGAGAAGAAGATGGAGAAAACCTAACGTTTTTGAATTAAAACTAACGGAAAGAACCAAAATGTGTAACTGAGAGAAGCTAAGGGACCAAAATAAATCAAATTTTAGTAGTTAAGGGACCAAAAAAGCAATTTAGCCTATAATAAATACCCGCCCCATTGATGGTCAAAAGGGTGTGCAGTAAGAGAAACAGCATAGTATTGGATTAACAATTTTCTTGCGGTCCAATTTGTGAAAGAAAGTTCTCAAACTTGTAAGTTCCCAATTTGAAAAGCATAGTTAGAATCATAATTCACTTGTTATATTGTAACCAATTAAAGTAATATTTAAATCCCTATTACATTTATAATACATACCAGCAGAAAAGAAAGCAAGTCATTTACCTCTCCTCTTCGTCAACCAGCAGAAATATGCAATCGTGAGAGGAAAAGAAGAAGAAAAAAAATTGTTGCAAAAATATTATTATAATACCTCTTCATTCTCAACAATAGTACGCTGAAGACGATCATCAGATTGCATGTTAAACGGGTCGAGGTTCAACAATGACAAGCTAAGATCGCGAAGGTGAAAGTTTAAGTTAACTTTTTTTCGAGGAACAACCCATCGCATATCACCCTGAAACTGGTGGAGGGATCGTTGAGAAAGATCGGGTCCATTCAGGTCGACATCGGCAAAAATGACCCTCCTCCATTTAATCTTCGTCAATAATTTATTGAGATGTTGATAACTCACTACCACAAGATGAATTTTTCGTAGATCTACAGATTTGAACTCGGATTTCTCAACAAAATAGTGGATCCTCAAACCCTTAGGTCGACTACTTTCAAGACACTCCAGCAAATCATGCAGCGTAGAATCGTGCAGAAGCAATGTTGGTTTCCGATCTTCTTTTTTGTTATGATGTTTATTATCCATGAGCATCAGACAACATAGAGGTTTTATCATATTCAGAGCTTTACAATCATTGAAGATGCCTCCTCTGAAGCGGCTAGGTTGTTCCTTTGAGAGCTTACCGCTAACCACGTTGACAAACCCATTACGTGAACGCTTCCAAAACGGCGGTAGTTCTTCGTTCTGCTCTCTAATTAACATCCATTCCACAGCTTTAATATGGTAATCGAGAAGAGGGTTTTCGAACTTCTCAAGTAGACGGTGATCGGCGATAATTTCCTTCGCTTCCTTTGCTATTCTTGACAACATTTCGTTTCGTTAGGGTTTCTTGTTGTGAGACTGGGACTTGAGATTCAGAAACATATATCTAAATAAATAATTCTTTATTTTTATTTTTTAAATATTCTTCAAATTCACATTTGTTAAGCTCACGGGATAGTTAATTATTTATTTATACATTAACAATTCAAATTCTTTTTAGATGAAGAGGAGGTAGGTGTGGAATAAAATTAATAAATAATTCTTTTCTTTTTTTTTGTATGTGAAGGAGAGAAAAATAAATAATAATAGATGATTGGCCCATTTTCTCGAGTTTAGACATGCTCCATTTAAGCAAGGCTATTGCTTTTTTTATACTATTCGTTACTCGTGCACCCTTTTTTATTCTCAAAATATCCTTCTGATTTTATAATCCGAAATGCAATCATAACTGCATGTCTTTTGTGGATTCATCATCTATATTTTTGTGCAATGAGGAAACCAATATAATGCATTGTCATCCATTTTTTCGGTGGTGCAAGACCAATACCGGAAAAGGTTAGAGCGCCCAAGACATCTTTATACGGCCTATCATTATTAATCATCCGCCAATAGCAAGCATTTTCTTCACTCACCACCATCGGACCATCGCCAATAGCAAGCATTTTCAACTCACGTATGGGACGGAAGCCGTTATTCCCATTGAGCTCACTGAACTCGCTTGGCGAACTGACGCGGACACCGACTTGCCAGCTAACACAGCAAATCTACGTGAAGAGCTCGAATTCGTCGACGAGGTCAGAACCAACGCTTCTCTCCGTGAAACAGCGCTAAAACAAAAAATAGCCGCTCGCCACGACAAGAGAGTAGTAAAAAGAGAATTCGAAGTCGGTGATCTAGTCCTCTGGCGCAACCAAAAGGATTCCGAAGAAGGAAAACTCGCCCCGAACTGGGAGAGACCTTACAGAGTCCGGATGAAAACCGGAACTGGAGCTTACGGCCTCGAAGATCTCCTCAAAGGTGACATTCCACGAACTTGGAACGCCGAAAAACTCAGAAAGTACTACACTTAGAGGGCAAAATTAAGCCGACAAACTCTAAAGTACAAACTGAAGTTCAATACAAACGAACTCCCCTCAAAACGGAGAAGGAAAGTTGTGCCACTCCTGATCCAAAAAAGAAAAGCATGAACAATATCTACACAACAGATCCGTTCACTCCTCGATACGCTCTCTCAACTGCGACGTCATCGCTTGGCATGCAAGGTAGAACCCCAGCTCGCGATGGGTGATTCACACCTCAGTGCGATGGACTTAAATTGAGTTTTTTGTTCAACCGTTGTACTTTGCTCGAAAACAACTTTTGGGCGCACTCCCAGAAATATAACTTTTTTGGGACGTGCACACTTTCTAACGAACGACCACTGTGAGTTAGACTCATTTCAGTTTTCCTCATCACAACCTGCATAAGAGTTTAAAACAAGATGACGGAAAACAGAGACAAACTCTCTAATCCTATAACAACGGATTCAGAGCACAGTTCGCTAACAAGCTGACAAACTCCTTGATGAAAACATTCAAGACAAACGGCTGCGGGGGGTGAATCATGTCAGCTTAGCGAATTCATCAAAGGGCAGCTGAAACGTTAGCAAACAGGTCGCTCTCAAATCAAAAAAGCCTCACACAACGAGTAATTAGTTCGCAGTTATACTTGAAAATAAAACATACATTTTCAACACAAGGTATAATGAGAACCATAATTAAAATAAAGAAGTGCTGAAACCACGAAGGGCGCACAATGTCATTACAAGCATTTGAAAGAAAGAAAAATAATTACAAGCCCTCATCAGGGCGGGCTCTTTCAACATGCCCTTCTTCTTCACCTTCTTCAAAAACAGGGGGAGGCTTGATAACACCATCTTCAACATCAGAAAGATGATGGAGTCCTTCGACGCACAGCTCGACCCCTGGATTTACCACCTTCAGCTGGGTAACGGCGCGGTTGAAGCCTAGTTGGACAGCATCCAACAAGCTTCCTTCCAGCTCACCAACCCTATCCACAAGGTCAACCCGAGATAGTGCCGCAATAAACTCAGTTTCATCCTCCCCCGGCATGCTCGCTCTCTTCAAAGCCGCCTCCAAGGAGACCTTCTCCTCCCCCAAGGAAACCTTCTTCGCATTCGCCGCCGTCAAAGACATCTGAGTCTCTTCGATCTGCTGCCTGAGAGCAGCAATCTGACGGTCTCGCTCTTCAGCCACGAACTTCTGGCTCCGCGCATCCTCCTCAAGAGCAGCAACCTTGGCGGTAAGAGCATCCCTCTCCTGCCCCAATGCGTTCACCCGGACCTCACTATCTAGAGAAACGATATTCAGGGTCGTGGCAACCTCCAAAGCCTTCATGGTAGCAATAACCCCTTCGATTATTGCCTTACTTCGGCCGGCAGGACCAAGATCCTGAATAACCCGCAACTCGGGATCATCCA
>Ga0099826_10000376_pt1 | contig 20735 bp, 8 predicted proteins | sample Mtrugardesep15_FD_76830 | JGI IMG/M metagenome (GOLD analysis project Ga0099826, IMG submission 76830) | Root nodule microbial communities of legume samples collected from California, USA - M. trunc garden sep15 | ecosystem: Host-associated > Plants > Roots > Nodule | place: USA: California... | reverse complement strand
TTATTAAAAAAAAAAAAAAAAAGAATTAGTGAATTTCATTCCTGCCACACCAATTGGCAATTTGTTCTTCCATGAAGCCAATAAATTTATTTATTTTTATATGAATGAAGGCATTATAGCTTCGAAAGACATACGTGTATCTTTTTTAAATTAATATTTTTCATTTCATTGCTGAACCGTTCAATTGCCTACTTCACTTTGATTTTTTAGATTTATTTTTTACTAAAAATGATAAATGTCCATATTCAATCCATGTTTGAGAAGTCCATAATAAATATGTAACCAAAAAAAAAAATCTATAATAAATACATTCATTTTAAGATTTTTATTTTTTTTATTTAAATTATAACAAACCCATGCAAAACTTTTAATAGTGATTACTTTTTAAAACATTAACAAATTGTCTCTTCATATGATATACCAAAAATTCACTAAATTATAATAAAAAAATTAAAGAGTGCATAGTTAGCATTTGACATTGTTGCTAAAGTTTACCTCATGTAATCGTGAGCTTAACTCATTTGATATGGACATTGCATAATATATGTAAGATATAAACCACTATAACAAATGTTTAACCCTGACCTTTATAATGCTATAGTATAACGAATAAAAACTTGAAATATCCGAAGCACAAAAAGGGCTACAAGTAACTAATAATCAATTAAATGATGAAATCTCTTACCTTAATCTTCACATTCTTCATCATTGCTGCCTTCTCAAATGCAACACCATCATTGGTCTCTCCCTCTCAACCTCAAATGAATCAATATTCTATGCTTAACCATACCCAACAACAAGTTAATAAATTTTATATTCTCAGCTTTATTTTTAATTTGAAATATTAATCCAAATAAGGGAATACCCTTTTGGTTAGAACATCAACACATAAGAGTTAAATTTAAAAAAATGGGTAAATCATAATACAATGAACATGATCATTTGTTCATGTAGTTTAAACAAATATACATATGTCTGTAATTACAAAGTAATTGTAGTTTCGTATTATGCATGTTTCAGATTAATGAGACTGAACTTGTTAGAGGTAGAGGTATCTGCAATTACAAGATCGACATAAAGACAAGCTGCAGTTCTCCAGAACATACAACAGATACAATCGACATTATAATTGGAGACGCTAATAGCAATCAGGTTATTTTCTCTACTACCTCTAAGAATATAATTAACCATATAATTGCTGAGATAAGTATTTATGAGAGTTACGGTAACATCTTATAACATGTTCATGAACTATATTTTCAGCTTATTCACATACTTATGAAAACAATTTAAACTAATTTAAAAACACAAATCTTTATTATAACTTTGTTATAAAAAATAGCTTATATATAAACATATATAAATATGCAACATAAGGAGTATGTAATCTTTTGTCCAAAAAAAGAGTAAGTAATCGTTTTTCTTTGAACTGAACTATATATGTATTGGTTCGATATCCATGCATATGTATAAATGCAGATTATTTCAAGTCCAGATCCTAGTATGCGGGGTTCCTCTTTCAAGCGATGCACGACGAATCCATTTGATCTGGTACCAGCAAATTGTATAGGCAAAATTTGCAGTATGTTCTTCGTTAGGTTTGGAACAGATGGTTGGATACCAGAGTCTGCCACCTTATACAACGATGGCTACCCTCCTGTCACATTCAACTTCAACTACCTCATTCCTTTCGGCGTTCCCTCCGGCATCTATAATTGCAAATCGTAGTAGTATTTATGGTCTGTTTGGATTGATGTTTTGAACTTATTAAAAATATTTTATGCAATAAATAAGTTTTTATGTTAATTCGTAAGTTCTCACTAATGAAAATTGTATCATTATAAGTTGTTTTTTCATAAACTACATTGATAAACTTATGAATATTGTATCTCGATTCATCATAAACTATATTAAAGAACGATAGTGTATCATAAATTGTATCCTCCCCTCACCTTCAACTTCAACTCGTTCATTCCTTTAGGTGTTCCCTCCGGCATGAATTATTGCAAACATTACTGCTAGTATTAATTAATATGCTTATTATACTTGGTCAAAGGTCAAATCGTCAATAAGCATACAGAAGCAGCATAATACGTATTAGGGCTAGCTAGGTTGGCTCAAATAAGGTTGCTTCAAATTGTTGTTTGTTTTTACCAGCTAATAATTGTTTTAATATGTAAGAAACTAAGAAATAAACATATTTCTTTATAAAAGATGAGTGATCAAGTTAAATTAATATCTTATTTTCTATGAGATTAACATTACACAACACATATGGACACTAATTTTGGTTAATTGCATAGAACTAGAATATTTTTAATATAACAAACTTTAGGATCTCTGATCTTCTCGCATCGTGCTATACTGCAACTTCATCAACAAACAAAAAATGCAACTAATAATATTTGTTAACCAAATTTTTTTGGTCGGACCATACATTAGTTAGAAAAGAGTTATATTGTGAGAGTGTTGTTTGGAAAAGGTTTTGGCTAGGAAAGACTTGACGTTTAAGTGGTTTATTGTGACTGACCTCCCTTTCTTGGGAACTTATCTAATACACAAACAAATTACAGCTTGTTTATAACGACAACGTCAAGTTCAATGTTTCGTAAATTGAGCGTTAACTCTTAGAGTTTATCAAGTTTACGTGTTTAGGTACCAAAATCATGTTAACTCAGAGGTAAACTCGATTTCTGGTAAAATCGGAAGGTTTGGCGAGTTTGACCGAGTTAACACTCGGTAAACTCGTGTAAAACTCGACCGAGTTTACATCTATAAAAAATATAAAAAAAAAAAATTGACCCTTTTTTTGGGTTCTATTTTTTTTTCAAAACCCAATTCCTTTTCTACAAGCCCAAAGACTAAAACGTTTACTGAATAATTACCTATACAATAACACGTTCCTTTTTCTTTCCTCTTTGAGTTCTCAAATCATGAACAGAGGAGCACATACCAATTAGGGTTGCGATTCTGACGGTAGAAATTAAGATTTCGACACCGGTGATTGCGACGCCAATTAGGTTGCGGTGGTCGTGTTTGTTGACCTTTCGAAGGAATTAACGAGTTTATTTTATAGATAATTTTATTAACAACTTTAGAAACGGATGAAACTTGCTTTTTTGGATGGTTTTATGGATGGCTTAAACTTAAAGACTTATGAAACTTATGATTTTGTGCGTTAATTTTGTATTTTGATGCTAAGTTGAGCATAATGTTTTATTATGGTAGTTTGGTATAATTTTCCTTTGTAATTAAGTCATATTTTGGACTATTGACCTATTTATAATATTATATTAGCTTATATATGTCATGCATATAATAAACTTTATACAATTTTAATTTTAGTTAACTCGTACGAGTTCTCGAGTATAGTTTACAAGTTGAGTTTACCTAGGCAAAACGAGTTGAGGTAAACTCTCAAGTTGCAAAACCTTGGTCAAATTTCTCAAGTGTAGTGAAACTTTTTTCCTTTTTTGATGAAAGTGTAGTGAAGTTTGACATAGAGAAATTTGATGAAAGAATGCAATTTTAACTTGTGAAAAATAAAAGTCAAGATGTGGTGATATAGTTAGAGTTATACAAGATATTGAGAGGAAGTATTTTCAACATGGACAACGATAAACGAGAGAAACTAGATTTTGAGAGCTTTGAGTACAATTCCCATGCCTTTGACTAAGAATATTCTTGTTCTTGATTAAGAGCTATAGCCAATTGCTTTATGGCTCTGTCACCGACTAATCACTAAGCAATTTTTCTTTTATAAAAATAGTATTACTTGGACTCAATTATAAGAGAAAAAAAGAGCATACATATGTGTAACTCAAATATAAGTGAAAAATGAGTATTCTACGTGCAGGGTCGGTCATTCACACGTGCAAGCAGCTCTATGGAGTTGAACCTTCAATTTATGGGGGCCTCAAATATTTGATGGTTGCTCAATAGGTCTCATGGATTGCTTGCAAGCCCCTCAACCGATCAGGTCATACTCTCGATCATCTTTTTTTTTCCTGTAAACTACGATCGGGTCGTAACTCTCAATCAACTTTTTCATACAATGTGAGCAATTTGAAGGGTTCATTGAAAAATCATCCACATTATCTCTTATTGTTAATTTGTAATTGTTCAAATTACCCTTAATTTTTTATTAGGGATCCATTTTTAATATTAGAGCAGGCTTCATATTTGATTGGGGCAACCCTAGATACTAGCTGACGACTAATCAGGTCAGTAAGAGATGAAGTTTGAGTTTTAAGCAGAAAGAGTTGTAGAATGAGAATTTTGATTATGGTCTGTTATAAACATATCAAAAAACCTAAAGTAAACAACAAACCTTTTTTTGGTGTTAACCCTCCAAATCTTAAAGGAAAGGGGCCTGATAATCTAAAGTTTATAAATATCATATAAATGGGCATTCATATAAAGAAATAAGCTATTTTTTCTTAAAATGATGCCTCGAAGTTTGTATATATCCATAACAGGGATATGTTACATGTATATGCCTGTAAGGTAAAGAGGGTGCGTTTGTTTTGATAAAAACATTGTGTGTTATTTCGTTGTGCAGAGTGGATGTGGGTGAAGCAGTAGGTTTGCTTCATGTCTTTCAATGGATCAATGATATGTAATTTGATAATTTCTACTTCGTGCTTGATTCAAAAACAACTATAAATTCTTTCCATATGAACTTGGTTGATGTTAGGGAGTTTGGTTGAGTCATAACAACTTGCATGAATTTTTTTCCCACTCAATTTACAAACTCTAAAATTGAATTCAATGAGACAAATAGATGAGATCACTCATACTTTAGGAGGGTTAGCCGCATTATCAACTAAACCCACTACTTATTTTATGTCCCTAACTATATTAACTCTCTTATTTTTAATGAAATGTTATAAACATCTTTTACTAAAAAAATATTAAAAAAAATGTAAATTTAGCATTTGCGTGTTGTTAAATATAGCCCCTTGGCCTTTGTAATGCTATAACCGTATAACTAATAGAAACTTGGCAATTTGTTCTTCCATGAAGCCAATAAGTTTATTTATTTTTATATGAATGAAGGCATTATAGCGTCGAAAGACATACATGTATCTTTATAATGCTATAGTATAAGGAATAGAAACTTGGAATATATGAACAATTCAGTGTTCCTCTTTTCTCTCCTCTTGAAGCACACAAAGGGTTACAAGTAACTAATAACCAACTAAACCATGAAATCTTTTACCTTAATTCTCACATTCTCCATCATTGCTGCATTCTCACATGCAACGCCAGCATTGGTCGCGCGCCCTCAACCTCAAATGAACCAATATTATATGCTTAACCATGCACAACAACAAGTAAATAAATTTTATATTCTCATTCTTATTTTTACTTTGAAATATAACATGCTTAACCATACCCTTTTGTTACGACATCAATACAGAAGAAATAAAAAAAATGGATAAATCATAATACAATGAACACTATCATTTGTTTATGCGGTGCAACCAAATATGCATACGTCTGTAGTTTTTGTTATTTGTTTTCAACAACAACAGCAAAAAAGCAATTTTCATGAATAATAATATCCCTTTTCTCCCAAAAAAAATAGTCATTAGTGTACACATGAATGTGTATCTAATTATTCCATATTGTATCTTAAATAAAAGATTATATGCATTGTATATACATGTTTCAGATTAATGAGACTGAACTAATCAAAGGTAGCTGCATTTACAAGATCGACATAAAGACAAGTTGTAGTTCTCCAACAAATTCAAATGATGCAATCGATATTTGGTTTGGAGACGCTGATGGCAATCAGGTTCTTTTCTCTGTTATCTCTAAGAATATAACCATAGAAAAATGTTAACAAGTTGAGACACTAAGTACGGAAATAGATATAGTAAAAATATCTTAACTTAGTAGTCAAACCCTTAAAAGTGTAAATTTGTTTTTTTTATACAATATTTTTGTTTTTTGATTTTTTAACTAATGTTCTAGCACTAGTTAGTATGATTGTTAACCATGTAACTACTCTACACATAAGAGAAATATGAGTTTAGATCACTCTTATTTTTGTTGAATAAATAATTAGTCCCAGTTTAAAATTTATGATATTGATGTAATTTTTTATGGATTAAATATGTTTTTAGTTCATGTAAATATATCAAATTTCCGTTTTGATCCCTCTATTTATTTTTTTCGATTTTTAGTCGCTCTAATATTTTTCATCATCACTTTTGATCCCTATTTTAAATCATTTCATTAGTATACTTTATATTTTTGAATTAAATTTTTCAAGAATGTTTTTGCAATTATAAGGATCTCTCCCCAAAAACAATATAAATTTTTAACAAAGTATGAATTATATATGAATTTTCATGAGAAAAAACAAAAACAAAAAAATCACGAATGCTACACATGAGTTGATTTAAAAGTATGAATAAAAAATGGTGATTGAAAACTTTTAGGGACTAATAAAAAGAGGATACATGATTTTATTAATGTAGCCCATTTTTAATATACCAAAATTATCTCAAACAAATTTATTAAATCCTTTAATTATGGTTATGTTGCTATTAATATGTCTTTATACCCTTAACAACTTAATTAGTTTTCAAAACCCACCCGTTGTGCATAATTCTTGTAATACTTAGTAGTTTCTTTTTCAGATCCAAATGACATCCCTGCACACGGTGTTTCTTCTTCATATGTATCATTTGCTTCTAAACAATCATTAGTTTCCAACTCATCACAAGACTCAAATCCTTCTTGCACTAATAAAAAAAATAAAATTAAAATAAAAATAAAAACCTATATTAATTGACAAACACAGGGAAGTAAATGGAACATCAATCAATCCGCACAAATTTTCTACTAATGATATATAAAAACAATAAATACACAAAATACTTACTTGTAAGTAAAATTAAAACTGAAATACGATGTTTTAGTGCTACGAATCAATGAAAGCTGTGATGGTAGGCAGAAAAAAGAGTTATGTGAGGGTGAATATGAGACCAGATTAAGAGAGGCAGAAGCGTAAAAACGAGAAACGAAGCCGCAATTTCACAACAAACGGGATTGAGCTCTAATCAGAGTTTTTGATTCGCGGGAAAGAGGGGATAATTGCGGTGGGAGTGGTGAACATAGGTTTTTTTCTTCTTCTTCTGTGAACTGTGGTTTCATTTCTATTAAAGGATTTTATTATTATTTATTTAATTTAGTTTCTGGACAGAGAACCTGCAGCGGGTTGAAAGATCCCTTTTGCACGCGTCCGTGATTTTTCTTACACGAAAGTTCCGTACCAAATATCATTTTCCTAAATCTATATCATAATTTAAGGAATGAAAAAACTAACAACAAATTTTAGTTAACATTTTTTCAAACCAATTTTTCTTGAGCAATATAGTTATTATAAAATTAAATAAATAAGTTACATTAAAATTGATATAATACAAATTAAAAATGTGGATAGATGGACAGACAACGTGACCATATTTCTGCTAGTACAGAAATAATAAAATTAAAAGGTCAAATTAACTATTGATTTTTATTGTCAATTTTATCCAACAAAGTATCGTTTCAAGTACCCATCCACAAAAAATAAAAACAAAAAAAATTCAGATGTACTTATTTAAATTTATCTTTTGACATAAGTATAAGTATGTAATCTTTTTTCTTTGAATGCAACTATACATGGAATATTTGGTTTGATATCCATGCATGTGTATATTATTGCAGGTTCTACTAAGGCACTCCCCTCCTGTCAAGCAGTGCACGACGGAAACATTTGAAATATATTCAGGTTGTATGCAGGGCAAAATCTGCAGCATGTACTTTGTTAGGATTGGAAAAGATGGTTGGAAGCCAGAGTCAGCCATCATATCCTACGGTGACTACCCTCCTGCCACATTCAACTTCAACTACTTCATTCCAGAGGGAACACCCTCTGGCTTCAATTATTGCTAATAGTACATTATAAGTGTGTGTGCACGCGTGTGTCTATATATATATAAGCAACGTAATACGTCGCAAATTAGGTTGCTTCTAATAAGTGTTTTTCTTTATCGGTTAACGACGGTTTTAACAGGGGTGGACTCAGGTGTAGTTGAGCGTGTGCACCTGTACACCCTGGATTTGTTCTATTTGCACCAATATTTCTACTTTTATTGTTATTTGCACACCCCTGGGGTTTTTGTTTTGCATCTCACATGTAAGAGTGAGCTAGACGGACGCGTATGAGATATATTGGCGTTCCTAGAAATATCATTCCAGTCATTGTTAAATGTTGTTAATTTTCCCATAAGTGGACTTTTAATGATGATCTTTAATTTGGTAGACTTTTGTTTTTTCATAAAAGCCAAAAGCGCAAAACATGGGTATGGAACTAATGTCTAAGGATAATACTACGTCAATTACTCATGTACATCATTTTTTTTTTAGAGAACAGATGAATTTTATATTACATGCAAATAAAATCTTTCCACTGTCAAATTCCTGGTCATATTTTTATTATTTTTCTTTTGATTTTAAACCATATGATTACGACTAATTGTATATAATGTAAATGATACTTTTGAATTCATAGTGATAAATACTTTTTATTCGAGAGATCCTAGTAATAAACATTTGAATTTATAAATTTTCAAAAATAATAAAGTTTGATGAGATTAGTTATTAAAAAGAATAAAAAAAATTAGTTTTTTATTGGGTAAAAGTAAATAAATGTAAATTTAATAGATTAAATTACAATTAAGAAGAAAATGAGTATAATTTCTATGCACCAACAGTAAAGTTATTTTACCACATCAATTAATGAATATGAAAATTCATGTGTTTTCAATCATATTAAATGATGTAGCAACACATCATTATATGAATGTGTAAAATCATGTTACATTATCGGCACATATTAATTAAATCCCAAGAAAAATTACTAGATCAAAATTTGGTAACCCACATATATATAATTTATAATATTAATAATAACTTTAATATTAATATTAATTAATAAAGTTGAAAAATTTGCATCTTCTAACTCAGGGTTCTGATCCATCAGTGGATTTTAATATGTAAGAAACTAAGAAACAAACATATTTCTATTACAATTAGTGGTTGATATAACTCAACTAAAAAAAATATAAAAATTATATTGAATAATTGAGAAAATTGTTGATTACATACGAAGGGATACAAAAAGGCTTATTTTGTCAATGATACACCGGAGATTGGATTATATGGTGTGTTATTTTTTTAATAATTAGGCAAACGCCAGCGCGCACCGTCTGTTTTCTACCTCATGTCCACATCGTTCTTTAATCAAACATGATTGCACAGTTGTTTTTCTAACGGTGAAATAATATTTTCAATACTCCAAAAAGGCAAATGTTGGAGTATTATTTTGAGACATCTCTCTCTCATTCTCTCTCTCTCTCTCTCTCTCTCTCTCTCTATATATATATATATATATATATCCTTTTTGGTTCTTAAAAGTTGTCGTAAAATAGTTGTATAAATATAATTGCTTTCGAAAGTGCTGACAATGGTGATTAGTAAATACTTCTATCTCATTATTTTGATCTCTTCGATAGATGACATATAATGGAGTAAAAGTAAATCATGAGGAATGGTGGACCAATAATTAGTGTGAAATTTTTTCTATGTTGCGCGATGAATGGTTTTTTTTTTTTTGATGTTGGTTTGGGACTTAGGAGTATTCTCCTTCTCAAGATCTCATTTTTTATTCTTCTCGGTGCCAATTTAGGTAAATTAGTTTAGTTTCTTCAAATAGAACGAATGATACTCTAAAAATTGAAACCAATATGTTGACACCATATCGTAATTATCAGAATCATAAAGCAAATTAACTTTGGAAGCTTGAGAGTTTGGAAATTAGAGAAAATTCTTAATAGGAATCACATTGAAAAAAATCCTGAAAATAAATACAATGGCTCTATTTGTGGGGCATATAATTTGGGACTTACCAACTATCCAACTAATTAACCAAGTAACTAATCTTCTAAACTACTAACATAATTTTACTCTGTTAATTGTCACTATTCTTAACAAAGAACAACACATAGACAAATTTTTATTCATAGTTTGGACAAATTGTTTCATGATTAACCCTTAATCTATGAACCATGGCATCGTGTCAGGAAGATAGTGATCCACTTGGACTTATCTAATACATTAATTTCCGTTCACAATGACTTTGTCTCTATCTTTTTCTTATCTTAACTATCATTTCTCTTTCATCTTTCTCTTTCTCATAAATTAAACACTCTAAAATATACTAAAATCACCTTATATTTCATTCGATAAAGTCACTCAATCTCATTCTCATGTAGTTTTTTAACTTAATTGCAAGTAAAGGCAAGTCGTTTATCTTTTTTATCCCGATTTTTTCGAGTTAGATTATTATACTTGCTTATAATATTTTTGATAAGTCAATTCAAATAGCTTAAAAAGTCCATATCAGACACATTTTTTTATATTCTTAACTTTTTTAGAAAAATTATAACAAACCAATGTAAAACTATTATTTTTTTAAAACGGTAACAAACGGTCTGTTAATATTTTTTTGGTTACAGAATTGTCTCTTAATATGATATGCCAAATATTCTTCGCTAAATTATAATCGAATATTAAAAATATATAGTAAAAAAATATTGCCCCTGACGTTTATAATGCTATAAGCCCATAACGAACAGAAACTTGGAATATCTAAATAATTAAGGTTTTCCTCTTTTCTCACCTCTTGAAGCACAAAAAGGGTTAGACATAACCAATAGCCAATTAAACCATGAAATCTCTTACATCGATCCTCACATTGTCTATCATTGTTGCATTCTCATATGCAACACCATCATTCGTCACTCGCCTTGAACCTCCAATGGAAATGAACCAATATTCTATGCTTAACCATACCCAACATCAAGTAAATAAATTTTATATTTTATTTTTATTTTAAAATATTAATCCAAACAAGGGAATACCCTTTTTTTAGAACATCCACATGGAAAAATTAAAAAAAAATCAATGTCATAATACAATGAACACGATAATTTCTTTATGCAATTCGACCAAATATATGCATATGTTTGTAATTACAAAGCAACTATAGTTTCGTATTATTACTTGAATGAATTAGAATATACAATGTTACAACTCATATATATATAATAGCGCGGTCCAAATTTCAACAAGCATCATTCCACTTGTTCATCTTCCCTCGTCTTTTGCCCTTCTTATGTGCTTATGAGCCATACTCAAAATTATTAAGAATCATTCAGAATAACATATTCATGATCAGTAGTTTTTCGTATTTGATTCCAACAACAAAAACAAAAAAACACTTTTCATGAATACCTCTTTTCTTCAAAAATAGTCATTAGTGTACACATTATATATGCATGCGTTTCTAATACATGTGTATAAGTATTATCTTAAATAGTGTACACATTATCTTAAATAAAAAGGCTATATGTATTCTATATGCATGTTTCAGATTAATGAGACTGAACTTGTTAGAGATAGCTGCACTTACAAGATCAACATAAAGACAAGTTGCAGTTCTCCAGCAAATTCAAATGATGTAGTCGATATTATAATTGGACTTGGAGATGTTGATGGCAATCAGGTTCATTCAATTTCTCTACTACCTCTAAGAATATAATTAACCTTAGGAAAATGCTCATAATTTCTCATAGGCACTGGTTAAGAAAATAAATATAGTAAAAATATTTTAGAATTTGTATAGAAAAAGTTTTAAAAGTGTAAATTTATTTTTTCAATACAAAATTAACTTTTTTTATTTTTTTTATTTTCTTAACTAATGTCTCGAAAGTACTAGTTAGCATGACTCTTAAACATATAACTACACATAAGAGAAATACAATTAGAAAGTTAAGATCCCTTTAATTTTTGTTGAACAAATAATCACTAGTGTACAACTCAATTTTAAAATTTACGATTTTCATGCTAATTTTTTTTTATCACACATATTAATGCTAATTTATTATTGATGCCAACTTTTAAAAATAGCTTTCTTTTTTGAGCAATATAAAAATAGCTTATATACAAACACGCATAAATATGCAACATAAGGAGTCATATATGGAATGTATTGGTTTGATATCTATGCTTCAATACTTGTGTATATAATTACAGATTCTTTCAAGTCCGGCTCCTAATACATGGGTTTCCTCTTTCAAGCAATGCACAATGATTCCATTTGAGGTACATGGAGATTGTATAGGCAAAATCTGCAATATGTTCTTCGTTAGGTTTGGAACAAATGGTTGGATGCCAGAGTCTGCCACTTTATACTACGGTGACTACCCTCCTGTTACATTCAACTTCAACTACTTTATTCCTTGGGGTGTTCCCTCTGGCATCAATAATTGCTAGTGTTAGTATTTAATATAAGGTAACTGGTGTTCCTGAGGCACTTATTAAAGAAACCAATATAAAAATATTGTATTAAGAAGTGTGAAAAGTTGTATATACAACTTTTTAAAAGTCGAGAATTTATTGTTTTTAAGGAATAGTTTCTACTTTTAAATTTCTTAACTATTGTTCTTGCACGAGATATCATGACCCTTTAATATATATGCATATCACATTTTGTCAAAGCTCAAATCGTCAAAAATTATATAGAAGCAGCATTATGTTGATAAGGTTGCTTCTAGTAAGTAGCAAGAACCCTTGCAATTGCGAATTGCATGATTGCACATGGTGAAAGACTGGAGAAGACAGTAGTTGTGGAAAAAGTTTTGCGTTTTATGACCTCTAAGTTCATTTTCTTTACCGGCAAATAACTCTTCAATACCATAAAAGTTTGACATGTGTTGTTATGCGTTATTATGTCTTGCGTTGTTTTGTATAATACTTACTTTTTAAGAGATCAAACACACTCTGAGAAATAAACTTATTTCTATCTATAACAATTATTGATAGAATTGATAAATAAGAGAAAAATATATAAAAAATAAATAATGAATAATTGAGAAAATTGTTCATTACATGAAGGGATACAACAAAGCTTATCTTATCAATAATACAACAAAGCTTGGGTTATATGATGTATTATTTTTGTAATAATTAGGCAAACGTTTGTGTTCCCTTCATTGTCTAGCTCCACTATGTGTTGCTCTTTAATGAGGTGGGATTGCACAATTGTTTTTCTAACGGTCAAATTATTTGAGTCATTGATTGTGTAACCAGTTTGACTTCTCGCCTATATAAAGAACTCTTCACTCTGACTTCTACTCACACCAAAACTAAGCAATCAACGAGTTTTCTATGTTCTTTTTTTGCTTGGTGCACTTCTGAGCCTACTTCTTCCTCCTTGTTTTTCTACCTTGGAAAAAGTCACTTCGATAATATTGTCGATTTGGTTGTCCCTTCAGAAGCTAAAATGGTCTAAATAACATATTGGTGTTTTTTAGAATGGATATGTGCAATAAGACGTAGATACAATTGTGTTTGGGTTGTTTTAACATAGAGGCGTCGTGGTTGATAGTTTGCTTGTACAATTTTGAACAGTGTCATAAAATATCTTAATGAGAGCAATCTAGTACGCGATTCAACCTAGTGTTTTTTTTCAGAGGCTAAAAAATTCTTTTTAATTGTTTTTTAAATATTTTTCCAACAATTCTAAGATGCTTTAATCTTCCCTGACTACCAAAGAAATCATTGGCTCTGGTTACACTATTCTCAACTACAACAAATTGTTTAGAAGTTCAAAATATGTTGTTTTTCTTAACAACAAAAATGGTTGATAATGTTTGGAAGGATAAGATCCATGTAGTTCTTGAGACGGATGTTTTTTAATACTCAATTTTCGACACTCTATTTGATTGATTAAAATTCACATGAGACCCATCAAATTTATATAGACCCACATAATTTGATAGAATCTATATAAATTTTAACCAATCAAAAAGAATGTGTGTTAAAATGTGTATTGTTAGAATTATTCTATTAGTAAACTGCACACTATGGCAAGACTTATGTGTTCAGCTCATCCTATATGCACAAACATGTGTGTATTCATCAAAGACTCATAAATCATTTGAAAGTTTACTAACAAATTAAGACTTCAGCCTATATTATTCGTCATGTAAACATAGGGCTTGATGGATGTACATGTAAGATGAGTTAAACACGCTGTTTCAGTCACATTGTGTAAATAATAGACACATTAGAACTTTTATAACATAATTTATTTATTTATTTTAAATAAATAACACAATTTATTTGAAAGGTTAACGACGTACACTTTTACAAACTAAAATATCAATTTATTATTAAATAAAAAATTGTTTTGAGGAGAACAAAATAAAATTAAAATTAACTTTACAAATATCTAACTTAAAACCCACAAGGTATATTTGGTCCAACTCATACATGCTAACACAAAATCTATTTTCCAAGTTATTAATTTTCTAACGAAAGATAATAAAAATGGTATTTTTCGATATTTTTTTAACCTTTGGATGAACTCATTAACCATTTAAGTTAAATTGTTTGGTTAGTATTCTTTGATTTTATGAAGACTAAATCCAAACAAAAAATAAATATTACGGACCAAAATAAACTAAAATAAAAAGGTCATATTCACAAAATCAATGGTATACTTAAGTTATATTTTTAATAAACCAAAGGACTAGTTTCTAGAGCTATTTTAATTATTATATAAAAAAAGAGCCATTGTGATTTTAATTTTAAAATATAAAAGGAAAAAGCTACACAAACAACATAAAACCAAAACGAATATTTTGATGCTAAATATTTGTCTTTTCATCAATTCAAATGTAATCAATATGAACTAATGACATCAAATTATTGTAATAAAATACTTTTTTGAAAGTGTTACAATAAAATATTAAAAAATAGTGTATTCCTTCTACAGAAATAAAAATAAAAAAGTGTATTGTTAGCCGTTCATGGTGTAGTTAAATATTGTCCTGGCCTTTCTAATGCTATAGATGTTCCTCCTTCTTTTTTCTTGGAACCAAAAAAAAAAGGTTACAATACAATAAAAATCATTTTAGGTAACGACATAACATAATAAACTATGAAAACTCTTATCTTAATTTTCACATTCTCCATCATTGTTGCCTTCTCACATGCAGCACCAACATTGGTCACTCTTCCTCAACCTGATCAAATGAATCAATCTTCCACGCTAATAAGTCATACCCTTCAACAAGTATATCAATTTTATACACTTAGCTTTTCATTATTTTGTATTTTTTGAAGTATTAATCCAAACTAGGGAATACCCTTTAATTAAAAATCATTCATAACAACATATTCAGTATCTTTTCATTTTCTTTCAACACCAAAAAAAAACTTTTCATTTTTCCCCCAAAAAGTTTAGTCACATGTGTATCTTAAAAATTTCATATTTTATTGTATCTTGAATGCTACGTGCATGTTTCAGATTAATGAGACTAGATTGATTAGTAGTATGTGCAAATACATAATCACCATAAAGACAAGCTGCAATTCTCCAGCATATACAACAGATGAAATCAGTCTTTCATTTGGAGACGATCTTGGCTCTAAGGTTATTTTCTGTACTATTATTATGAAGAATTAACCATAGATAAAGACATATTTCTCCTCGTCTTTAATTTTTGTTGCAAAAATAATAAGTAAGTTTTTTTTTTCGACAGAAAAATAATAACTAAGTTTTAAAATTTGCTATTTTGGTGCTAATTGATTGTTGTATTCGAGCAATTAAAATAAACCAGATTAGGTAATAGTTAATATGAATGAATATATATTTTTAATGAAATTACGTAATGTTCTGGTTTGATGTATAATTGCAGCTTTATGTTAAAAGATTGGATGACCCTGGTGCATTCAAGCAGTGCACCACAGTTTCATTTGATGTAATGGGAGAATGTACCAGCCAGATATGTGAACTGTACTTATTTAGGAAAGGAAGAGATGGCTGGAAACCAGAGACTGTCGTTGTATATGACTATAATTACCCACCTGTCATATTTAACTACAACTTTTGCCTTACTAAGGGTCGTGGCATTGGCTACAACTATTGTGGTCAAGGTTCAAATCAGATTTCCTCCATACCGAAGATTAAAGCGTGTTCGTTGAATTGAGATCGGATGATTCTGATTTTAAATTTAGTGTTTTGTATTTTAAAATCCAAATAATTTGATTTCAATTTAACAAATATGATTGAGATTGAGTTCACTGCGTCAATTTATTGCCTACAGCCAATCTCGGTCCATCAAGTTTAATGTTGTAATATATTGTGGTTCTTTTCTTGAATAAACAAAACAACAATAGGCGTATTTTATTTTCCTATACTTATTTAACATCCCATTTTTTCTCTATTTATCTTCTTCTATCACATGACAAAGTTATCACATATATCACATTATTTTCTGTTTATCTTTCTTTTTCATTATTTTAAGGTGTATACACCCTTAAAGGTATACTCAACATTTTCCCAGGGACGGACCCAGTAGAGCTTGTTGTGGGCCTGGGCTCTCACTACATTTGGAAAATAAAATAAAAAAAACTAGTAGTCATTGTGTTGATTATAAGAAGTATATAGAGTTCGAGTGTTTTTGTTATTACCTTTTACGCGTACCTGTAGTTCAAGATCGTAACTGTTTTTCTCTAATAGAAGGATATAGATTAATATATACACAAAAGGCACATCAAAGAGAGAGAGGTAAGGGGCTAAAGGGGTAGAGATACTATTTATTTTAACAATTTAATAACACAAAATATATATAATCATTTTGGTAGTGTTTATTTGAGTATGAGTTGTGATTATTTTAGTGAATTTATATTATTAGTTTTGGTAGTGCTTATTTTTTTGTCGGTATATTTGTTTAGAGCTGTCTTTGATATTAAATGTGAGAACTGCAAGTTTGATTACTTTATAGCAAGTCATGTTTTTATTAATATTACAAATGAGAAAATCATTCAATATATTTTACGACTATGAAAAAATTGTAAAGAACAATTATAATGTATATTTATGCTTTTAGAATATATATATATATATTATGGCCTACACTACTTAAATTTTTTGGGTCCGTCCCTGCATTTTCCTAAACAAAATATGCTTGTTGCATTTTGTCAAAGATCATATTGTCAAGAGCAGTGGCGGATGTAGTGGGGGCCTTTAGGGGCCATGGTTCCCCTGCAATAAAAAAATTTATATGCAACCACTAACTAGATTAAAATGTTTAGTGAGGTATGTATTAGGTGATGGACCCCTCAATTAATCTAATTAATATATCTATTTTTTTCTATCAAAAAATGTAATTTTTGTACCATGTTACTAGATTAATTAACAACTAATATTATTAGTTTTATACTTTATATTATTTTAAATCATTTCAAATTTCGTAAAATATATTGATATGGTCCTTCCGATAACACATTTTAAGTCAACACTTGTATGTTGATTATTTTTTTAATAGCATTTGTATGTTGACTATACTTACGTATTAATTCATCTCATACTAAATATAGTTATAAATTGTCCACAAGTTCTAACTTAACTGACAAAATTTTCCAAAATTGTTTGGTCGGATGCAATGATCGGGTTCGAACCCCGTCCTATATTTATGTGTGTGAGTTTATAATAATTTTGTCAATTCGTCTATCTATCAAAAAAGAAAATATTATTTTAAGGTTTCTTATATACCTTTTGTATTTAAACAATTATTTTTTAATCAAATTATGTTACATATACTCGGTCCCCCTAGCTTTAAATTCCTGCCTCCGCCTCTGGTCAAGAGATAGAAGTAGCTGTATGGGATCTAGGTACTAGTAGACTCAAATAAAGATACCACCACAAGTAGTATACCCAAGACAACCGAGGAAGACGTGGAGGGTTCCAACAAAGCTTCCTTGATTACATGAACAAGAGGGGTTGCTATGGGACCTTAAAAAACTTCAAAATAGCAAACTAAGGAATAGAAATACTTTAGAGCATCTTTAATGAGGTGAGGGTAAAATATGGGGTCAAATTGCTAATATAAGTATGTTGACTTTCACAATTGGCTAACTGAGTAGAAACAAATGCATACTTTATTAGTACATAACAAATCCTAATCAATTAGCATCCGATATATGATCAATTAGTTTTCCAAAAAAATGGCCTAATTAATTATTATAAGTTACTAATCAATTAGAATTTAACCGAACATTATCTAATGACATACTCCCTCCGGTCACTATTAAATTAAATTTGTTTAAGATTACTTGTCAAAAATAGTTTGAAAAAGTCTTGTGAGATTTTGAAAAAGAAAAAAAGATGAAATGTGGCAACCTAGTGACTTAGTGAGACAGAGAAAGCCAGTGTTGTTGAGGTGTTTGACCCCCAACATCACAGTTCCATGCAAAAAATACTGTAATATTTATCATCTCTTGCGCTTCATTGATATGCGTATTTTAGTCTTATGAGTGACGCATTGGTGAATGATAATGTTAGTTACATGTAGAACATCTTTGGAGTTGGAGCTAAGTTATAGTTCATGCATGTTGCAGTTCATCAAACCCATGCTGAACTGAACATATTCATAACTCAAATGTTTATAATACATGTTTTAGGGCTGGAACTCATAACACTCTTTAATCTATTTCTCCCTCTCTTTTTTTCTCTTCCTGAGTAAGGTATATATCCGCTAAATTGTTTGTTATTTTACACCTATCATTTATCTTTAGCTTAAAAGAAAATAATTACATTTTTTTTAAAGGAATTACTTAATTTTATTTATTTGTTGCTCCAATAACAATGAAAATATCGAAGTGTTAATATTTTTGTTTTGTCATTATTTTATATATTTTTCCATAAAAAATTATTCTCATATTACAGTTACCATTTATCTATTATAAAAATAAAAATATGACTCTCAACCTAATTAAATCCGTGAAATGACGGATACACGCACTCTAGTTTATTCAGTTTGGGTGTTTAGAGTGAGTATATAACCAAAAGTATTAATATACTGGGTTATATAGTGAATGGACCGAATCAACAAGTAATCTAATCTTTCAGTAAAGCCAAAAATTTAGTTAATTACATTCCTCACACAACCTTTGGTTCTTCCATGAGACCAATAAGATTTGTTTTTCATGAATGAAGCCGTTAAGGTTTCCTAAATCGTACGATGTATATATTTTAAAAGAAAAATGATAGTTGTACAATTGTTTTGAAACAACTTTTAAAATAATTGTCTTTTATATTTATTTTGTTCTTGCTCTCTCTATTGTTTTTGTCCAAAAAAGAGAGGATAAAGATTGTCTTAAAAACAAAAACACACCTTTTTGAAGCCAAATATTCGTCTTTTCAATGGTTGATATAACGTTGTTAAAACATAAACAAACAATATTACTCGATTTACTATTAACGTTACTTTTTTTTGAAAAGGCTAAAAGCAAAATTGATCATACAACTTAAAAATGGATTCACTTAATTGCTAGGAATAAAACGCACATAAGTTAATATGAGATGCCAAAAATTAACTAAATTATAGTATAAAATATAAAAAAGATAACAGTGTATTGTTAACATTTAACGGTGCAGTTAAATATTGCCCCTGGCCTTTGTAATGCTATAACCAATTGAAACTTGGAATATCTACATAATTTAAGTGTTCCTCCTTTCTCTTCTTTTGAAGCACAAAAAAGGGTTACAAGTAATTGATAATCAACTAAATCATGAAAGCTCTTGCCTTAATCCTCACATTCTCCATCATCACTGCCTTCTCACATGCAACACCAACATTGGTCACTCAACCTCAAATAAATCATTCTCCCATATTATACTATGCCCAGGAAAATGTAAATAAATTGCATATACTCTCCTCTTCATTTTTATTTTTGAAATATAAACCAAAAATAGGAATACCCTACTATTCAAAATATTTATAAAAAAATAAATTTAGAATAGCACATTCAGTAGCTTTTCATTATTGTCTCTTTTTCCCATATTAAATTGTATATACATAAATGTTATATATGCCCAAATTTCATATTTTTTTACATTTTAAATAAAAAGGTTATATGTTATTGTATATGCATGTTTCAGGATAATCAGGATAAAATGACTAGACCGACAGGTACCTGCAATTACAAGGTGATCATAGAAACAAGCTGCCGTTCTCCACAATATACAACAGATAGAATCAGTATTTCATTTGGAGATGCTCATGGCTCTGAGGTTTTTTTTCTGTTTATAATTGATTGTTGCATAAGAGAATAAATCGATTTAACTTTTGTTTTTTTTAATTTAACTTTTGTTCTTTTCTGTTTATAATTTAATTTGTACACATGAATTTAATTTGTTTACAAATATTTATTTGACATGATTTATTTGGATGCATGTGTAAAAAAGTTTTTGATAGTCAGTTCATAGAAATTAATCTCTTTATTTTTATTTTCAAGACATATAGCTTATATTTTTCTACTTTAACTAGAAAAATTTCATTTTATATGTAGTCATCTACAATTTTGAAACATAGAGAGTATATAAGGTTTTTTCTTTTGTCTAGAATTAATTGTGTGATGGATTGGTTTGATATCTATACATATAGTATATGTAATTGTAGGTTTTCATTCCAAGACTGGATGATCCTCGTGCTGGGAGGTTCGAGCAATGTACCATGGTTTCATTTGACATAGTTGGACAGTGTTTAAACGATATCTGCAAACTGTACCTACATAGGGTTGGATCAAATGGTTGGATACCA
>Ga0099826_10000375_pt1 | contig 20741 bp, 7 predicted proteins | sample Mtrugardesep15_FD_76830 | JGI IMG/M metagenome (GOLD analysis project Ga0099826, IMG submission 76830) | Root nodule microbial communities of legume samples collected from California, USA - M. trunc garden sep15 | ecosystem: Host-associated > Plants > Roots > Nodule | place: USA: California... | reverse complement strand
CTTTTTAAATATACAAAAATTCTATAATTTAGGTTCTGTTAGAATTGGTGGTATTAACATCCACTCTTAAAATTTAACTTGCTTATTGTATTCCATTCCACCCAATATCATAAATCCAAACATACCTGTAATCTCTGTTTAGTTGCAATTAAATTTTTATTGATTCCGGCGATGAAAGTTTGAAAAGAGTGAGAAATGCATCTATCTATCTATCTACCTTTACATCCAAGCTAACATAAAAATAAAATAAAAAATCATGTATCAATATTTCCTGGGAATAATTTTTTACTCCCTTGTAACAAACACAGGTGTTTTTAATTTTTTTTCTTTGGATTCCCAGGAATATTTTTAGTAGCAGTGAAACAAACACCTCCTCGGGATTGGGTTGGCTTATTACCTTTTTGGATTATAGAATTCGAAATCATTTGTAACATACACCCTCCGATCACTGTAATATAAGCAAAAATCTACTTTTTAGATACATTCAATTAATGATGTATGTGATATATAATAAAGTTCACATACATCATTAATTAAATGTATCTAAATTGTGTATTTTTTTTATATTAGTGACAGGAGGGTGTAGAAAACAAAAAAACCTACCATTAATCACATTCTACATCGACAACATCAACAATATGATTCAACAACATCAATTTCGACTACATAATTCAACAATAATAATTGCAACATGATTAAACACAAGATAATGGATGAACCAAACTAATTTTTTTTTAATTGGGCTATCGTTAACTTGCTATAAAATATATTTGGTGCATTCTTTTTACGAGGAATGCTAACAACACACCTTCTAATACACACTTTTCAACACACTCTCTTTGATTGGTTGAAATTCATATGGGACCCACAAAATTCATATGGGACCCACATGATTTAGTGGGACCCATGTGAATTTTAACCAATAAAAGAGAGTGTATTGAAAAGTGTGTATTAGAAGGTGTGTTGCTATCATTTCTCTTCTTTTTACTCATTCTCTCATTTCTAAAAGAAGTTGCACAATATATTCATTTCACGGTTTAGTAGTTGGGATGGCTACTTCTGGATTAATTTTTTTTTAAAGAGATATCTCTAATGTGTTCAAATTCTATCCCATGTTCCATTGGGAGTTTTCCAAACCTTGCATGTTTCAAAAGAGGTAAGTAAAAATTCTGTTTGACAGGAAATTTGCACCCATATTTATCATATAACATAATAGACGTTAATATTGAAAATTACGTTGGTTGTAAATTAGAATTATAGAGAGTTTGAAAAGTTGAATTAAAAAGTTGAAATTACACAATTTTCATTGACATTTTACATTTCTTATTAACCAAAGAAATAAATCACGTGACCATCAAATCTTCATCATTTTTCACACAATATGTGCAAAAATGTTTCAGATACGTTGTTGTGTATTCACCCTGAAGAATTTAGCATGTACAAACAATGTGCATAAGATTGAGTGAGCATCGCAAAGAATAGACAAAAGGGGAAAATAGGATGTAATCAATTGGAAAAGAGGGGTGTTATAAAGCTCAAGTGGTTTGAACGAGATAAGAAGTTGAAGGTTCTGTATTTAAACTTGGACAAACGGAAAAAAAACTAATACTACCAACTAATTATTAACATTTTCTATTAAAAAGAAATAAATTAACAAAGAAAAACAATTAATAAAAAAAGAACTCCAGCACATTCTTGTGTTATAGTTTAATGCTAATCTAAGAACTCCAACTCCTCATTTTGAACTAACCTAATTTCTACACATTGGCAAAGGGATAATGCATGAAAGAAGATCCAAGCTGAATTCACCTAATTTCTACATAGCGAATAGTATTATTTCTTCACGTTAAAAATGAAGTTTTGTGTTTCATCACCACTACCACTTTTTCATGTTTTTCAAAAACCTTATCTATAATCAATCATACATTCACTCTTGTTTTTTTTCCTTCATACTTTCTATACTCCTCTAAAAATTTATGGAACTTGATCCTTGTCGAAAAAGAGTGTAACAAGCATACATGACTCGTTACGTTGGAGAGCTTGAATATATGTTAATAGTGAAATGTGGAAACTTAATTGTTAGGTAATAGGGTTTGATAGAGCTTGAATTTTGGGTTGTTGTATATGTAATGTATGATTGACTGGTTTTCGAGTTGAATTCACACATAAGATAGAATTTGACTATTTTTTTTAACGGATAGATAATGTATTTGTAGAAACCTATTTGTTGTACTTCTTTTTTGTAGAAAACCACCGTAATTAGGGTGTTTGGTACCCTTGGCACCATATTGTTTAACAACAAACTTTGTCTTTTGAATTCACTTTGAGACTGATATCCACTCAAGTGCTTAGGTTGTACCTCAAAGCTATTTGCTTGTCTCAATAATTTGTTTTTGTGAAAATTGAACTTTGGTCATACCTCACAAACTTAACACGCTTCATTAGATGTGTTTTTGTGACCATAGAATAATGTCTCTTGCATTAGATACATTCTTATTCAAGACATGCCAAACACTTATAAATATAAGAACCTCTTCTTACAATAATTGAATCTTAGTTCACCGTATTGTATGAGTCCGACTCCTTACTTACCGTCAATCCAGTTAGTAACAAGTTACTCTTCAATAATAAGTAGTTACAAATATAATTATTTTAATAAAAAAATTAATCAAAACTTTCACCATTAATTTCTCTCTATAGGTTCCCTCCACCAACACGTGATATTTAAAGTGGTTGTTTGGTGAGTTCATATCGCTAGTTTATAGGGCATACACTCATACAATTAAAATTGAGTTATTTTGTAGTATTGAGAAAAAAAACTAACATAATAAATAACCTAATAACATTCGCCATTAAATATAAAAAGTTATTATCTTCCCAATTTCTATCTTTTTAAATGCATATATTGAAGTACATGTTAATAGATATATTTAAGGACTCTTTTTATTTTACTATCAAGAGAGTCATTAGTGTTGTAAATTTTGATTATATTTCAAAAGTTTCAAATATTTTATGTCCCATATTTTTAATTAAAATATAAAAAAATATTTTAGTTAAAAATTATTATTATATTAGTAATTATAATCTTTAACTTGGTTTTGTAATATGTTTTTAATTCTAAATTTTGTAACTGTCTTTTTATTGATATATCTTGAATGTGTCTATTATTAAGGCTTCTTTCTTGCTTGTCCGAAGAACTAAGTTTTCCCCCAATGAAACAAACACGTATAGAAGAAAAAACTAGACTTTTTCTTTTGTTTTTCATCAATATTGAAACAAAAAACAATTATCTCCTTCACTCACAAAACAACTATGGGTTATCATCTTCTTGTTAATATTTATTCTTGCTAGTTCTGCATCTTTGATTTTATATCAAAAATGGTCTGTTAAATCCTGAGGATTAGCGTATAATCACACAGAAAATTCTTAAGGACAGTGCGATCAGCACGTCTCAAACTACATTATTGCTTGTTCATTCTACAGATCTTGATAGCTTGATTCGGTATCAGGTTTGATTTGGCTGTCAAAGATGTTGATAGAGTTGTGTTGGTGACCTAATTATACAACAACGTCAAAGACAAATAAGTTTATTGATCTCTCATGTTTGCTTATATTTAATTGATTCTTTTATTTATATATTGATTATTATTTGTAGAGATATTTTTATCCCTAATTTTACAACAATTAGTAGTTATGTTTATTAAAAAATTATAAATAATTGATAGATCCTATTTGATGTCCTAAATAAAATAAGAGGAATGCTAGCAACACTCACTTTTAAACACTCTCTAGCACTTACTCTATTCTTTTATTGGATGAAATCAATGTATATCCCACCACTTTGTGTTGATTCAATTTTTAGAAAGAGTGTTCAAAAGAGAGTATTGTTAGCCTTACTCATAAATCAGGTTGCCAAAGTGAGGGCAAAAAATAAAGTACATGACAAATTACATATCGTACTTTGATTTTGAATTTTTTAAACATTTCAAGCTTAGAGTTTTGTAAAGTTTAGCTTGACTCCAACTATTCTCGATCTAAGTTGTAATAAAAAAAGTCAAGCACACCGGAAGAAAAAATTCAAGGGAGTGGCTAATTTGCTCCATTCTTGGAAGCGACATATATGAATCTTTTTTATCATCGCCATAACTTCATCTTTTTTAGCTTCATCAAGGGAAGAAATTAACCACTCAATAATTCAATGAAAAATAGCATCCTATCCCATTCAAGAACATAATGGGCTTCATGTCCCATACCATACCATTGATGATTGGTCAGACCACAAGGTATGCATGGAATTTCCCTTTATTGCTTCTCTTTTATGGGATTTTCATTTCTTATATGATTAAGTGATTAACAATATCTCCAAAAAGGTGGGGTGGTAGTAGATACGGCTCTTATCATTGAGTTAATTTTTGTGCCTTTTTCAATTGGTTGAGAAGGGTGTTGTAGCATGGGGCATTTTAATAAAAGGGGCGTACACATTGCTTGGTCAAATATAATGCATGGCCGTATGAGTAATATCTCAGAGAAAGTGTTTTTAGGTATGGAGGAAGAGTTTTAAAGTAGATTCAAGATTCAAAGGAAAGCTTCTTTTTTGCAGATAGAATATATAAATGTACTACATGCATGGTGGGATTTCAACTTTCAAATCATTTCAGTGTGAGAAATTTCACATTTTTAAGTTTTTTTTTCTTCTCTTCCACTCATAAGAGGGATGTTTTTAGGTAATTTTTTGACTTATAATAACCCATTTACATACATCAAGTTTTTCTTTTGTGTTTTCTCGTGATTTCGTCGTTTGAGTGTGGCGTTGTGTTGTTCATCGTCTTGTGCGTCGTTGTTTGATTTCATGTCTTGTTGCAGTCGTTTGGTTCGTGTTGAAAGATCAACTTCAGTCAATTACATATCTAATCAATGAATTTGGATGTTAACGTTGCATATTCTCCCTTTACGTTTTTAGCGATGTTGAATATGTTATTGTATCTGATGTACTCTATCAATTTGAAGGAATGAATATCATTTTGCTTTTGTCCAAAAAATGAAATTCAAATAATTTCAAATGGACGTATTTAATACATGTTGTAAAAATAAGGGCGTATTCGATTTTTTTTTTTAAGGTAAATGCTAACATGTGTCCTTAAACCACTTGTTGATGTACTTAAGATAGAAACTTTTTTGTTTTGAAAATGGTGTATTCCTATTTTGAAAAAGTTAAAGATTATTTTTTCCATGTTACTTTTTTCTTCAAGTAGTCTAGCAACTTGATTTATACAAGCCTGGAGAAGGTGTTTGATAGCTATCAACTGAGTTCGAATCTCAATTCCTTTAGATAAGATGTTTGATAGCTATCAACTGAGTTATACATACGTAAGTTCGTATGTGCATTTAAGACACAAGTTAGCATGATCATTTTTTTTTAATGAAAAATGTTTTATCCAATCATAGTATCACAATATTTAAAAAGAAATGAAGTATATATTTTATGTCATTTATAAAAGGTGGTGGACTGGAATAGCTAAATATAATATTTTTGAAAAAAATTAAATAAAAAAATAGTGTCATTAGCGACCATGTTATAATATTTTTGCATTTCTTGTTGGTATACAAGATCAAAATAAATTTTTATGGGTCAGTTGGGCACTACAAAGCCTGTCTTATTGCTAAGAGATTCTCTCAACAATATGGTGTGAATTATGAAGAAACTTTTGCTCTAGTGGCCAAGATGACCAATATCTGCATTCTTATTGTTGTTGCATATTTCGTTAGTGGCATATTTCTCAAATGAATAAAAAAAATGTCTTTCAAAATAAGTGCGTGGGTTGAAAAAGGCTTTTGATGGTCTTAAACAAGATCTTCGACCTTGGCTTGAAAAATTCTCAACTCTTATTTCATAGTCTTCTTTTTCTCTCATCTTCTTCGTTGGAGTTAAGTTCCAACTATGATGTTGATTGGGTTGTGATCCTATTGATAGCAAGTCTACCATGAGTTTTTGTATTTTTCTTGGAGATTATCTACTATCTTGTAAAAGTAAGAAACAAACATTGTCACTCGCTATTCTACAAAAGCATAGTATCGTGTATTTGGAAAAGTAAGAAACAAACATTGTCTCTCGCTCTTTCTCACTGCATATTGCTGACTTGTTCATGAAAACACATTCCACTGAATATTTTTTTATTGACAAATTCTTGAAGTTGTAACAATTCGACCCCACCATGCAGTCAACGATGTTACTCACTGTCTTCTTGCTATCCTCCGCCACCTAGTCAATTTAGCAAGTTTTTGCCTTCTGGGAGAGTTTAACCATGGACCTAATGGGATAAGTACAACGATTCCCGAACATTAAATATATAGATTTTCAATGACATTGGGTCGTAAAGGGACCACGATTAGGATCAATGAAGCCCCAATGAGAAAGTGTGTCTTGTTCACAATTTATCTTAAAATATTTTTTTTAAACAATAAATATTACTATTGTTAGCAATTATATCTAGGGTTGAGATCGAACCCTTGACATTTTTATCACTTTGCTTCTTAAATCCTCCATCCAACCCTCAAATCAAACTCTACCCATCTATCTTAAAATAGTTTCTAAACAAAAATAGTAATTTTACATGGTATAGCTCCGCACATCCGACACAAAGCTTTCACCTTATTTGATTAATTAGAGATATCACCCTTGGTATACTCAAAGAACCTTTTAAGCTATATATCATCCGAGCCGACCCAATAATTTTAATAGTAAGTGAGTCGTAAAACAAATTTTAATATATGCTGGTTTTAATATCTACATATGTGACATTTTTGTTGGTGGACCTAAAACAAGGACTTTAATAGTCTTACTCTTAGATCGACTCTTAGGCCAACTCTGCATATCATGAATCTAGTACACCCATGAATCTTCAACACATATCAATTCAGTCTTTCAGTTATTTATATACACCATTATGGTTTTTATAAAAAGTAGAAGTACAAAAATGTGAATATTATTCAGCACACACGCGTTAAATTGGGAAAACTCCAACTTTAAAACGACTACAAATATTTACCGCACCTTCATACACATGAACATAGCCACTCAAACACAAACACACCGTAGCTCTATATTACATATATTTCAGTAATCAAAACACAAACCTATGCACAAAATACACAGATTAACGTGACTAACAATCATGTAGACATGTTTAGTCACACTAATCAAAAATCAAACCAACACACACGACTTAGAAGCAAAACCAAGAATCCAAATTACAAGGTCATGCATAGGGATTGTTGTTAATTTGTTAGCTGGCTACATCATCATTTCCCTAACTTCAAAGGAGTTCTTGTTCTTGACAACGATGTCATACATGTGCATGCACTTGAACCTGTTGAAATCCATAGGAAGGGAGATAAGATGAACGGTGGAGCGTTTGTGGTACTGGAGGAGGTCAGGGTCATCATAGTAACGCTCCCACCCCAATGAACTTAGCTTGCGCTCTAAAACCGCGTAAGAGGTGATAATCTCATTGCTTGCGGTATGAACCAACACCTTGCGTCGTCCACCTGACCCTTGGCGGCCACCCTCCATCGCCTCCGCGCCATCCACTAGCCGCACCACACCGTTCTTGAAAACCCAAACCCCAGACATTATTGGAATAGTATACAAGTGAGCAAGAAAGAAGAAACAAGAACAAAGTGTTTGTGTTGTGATTTTTAAGGTTTTGTGAGGTGGTTAGAGATGATTGTGCAATGATAGTTGGGGATGGGTGGATGGGGTATTTATAAATCAAATGATGGGAGAGAATGCTCAATTTTAATGTTTTATTTATTTATATTATACACCCTCCGGTCACTATTATAAGCAAAAATCTACATTTTACATTCATTCAATAAATGATGTATGTGGTCTTTATTATAGACTACATACATCATTTAATGAATGAATCTAAAATGTTGATTTTTGCTTATAATAGTAACCGAAAGGTGTATAAAGAGAGATGAATCCAATGTTATTCCAATTGATATGGATATAATTAATGCTCTAGAATAGTGTAGTTTGAATTTCACTTTCGTTCTTAAAAGAAAGATAACTAATTCGTTAATAGATAATATAGGAATTATTGAGATACATTTTGAAGGAAATTAAACACCTAAATTGTAAGTGATATGGAATGAGCAATGATATTTGAACAACCATTTGCTAACAACTTTTATGACAACCTCTCATTTCTCTTTTCTTATTGGTTAAAAATAATGGAGAGAGAAAAAAGAAGAGAGAAGAAAAGAAGATAATATGAGTATGAAAGAAAAAATTGTTTAAAAGTTGTCACAAAATGGATGTACATATATCATTTCTCATATGGAATAGATCAACTTTTGATCTTCATCATAGGTTTATTGGTTGTCGAATGATAGCGTGTGTTGATAGTGTAGGGTACAGGTCGCACTTATCCTTGCAATAAAATTCATTTTGATTGAGCCTTGACCCAATCTAAAACAATAAGTATCAATTTAAACTTTTTAAGTCTTTTAAACTTGATGCGAGAGCCTCCAAAACTCAATTCACTTGTAAAAACCCATGAAAAAAAATGTGGGTAATTTACCCCAACTAATAAACATTAACCACATATGCCCATTTTTAAGTTGTATCCATGAACTATTTGACCCCGTCAATAAATTGCTCATTTTCATTGTTTGGTGGGTAAATTACCCACAATTCTTTAAAGGTAATCTAGAAAGAAGAAAAAAAAAACAAATATATACATGAATATTTGGATGTGAGTACAGCTAAGGTGGGACCCAAATGAGGAGAGTTATGAGCAAAGTATGTGCATTTGAAGAAAGGATGTTGTGGGTGTTAAATCTCATGTGCCTTGGTCTTAATCGGAATGGGGAGGGGGAGGGCTCTTGATTCCGTTAGCAATTTGTGGAGTCCAAAGTATTGTTACCCCACATTAGAGAATCTTTGTTTTGTTTTGAGTAGAATAACTTATTCTAAAACAAAGTTGGAGAGAGTTATAAGTTCTAAGAATTAACTCATGCAAACGAATTGCATGTAAAGTAAATTAGGGCCATTAATAATATTGATTAGCTAGAGAATAATGAGGTTAGGCAACTTTTAATTTACGCTAGCAATACATATTTGTGTCATTGGTTAAGAAAAATATAAGTGTGAATGTGGATAAATATAATTTGGATGTGGTTGAGGAATAATTTTCATCGAGTAGAAAGGAGGATACTCATGCATTTAGACTTAAATCAATAATATGCTCTCTTTTTTAAAAAAGTTATCTTATGGTTTGTGGAGGAAGGATATCAATTATCAAGAAATGCATATATAATGTGGGTAGGGACCAAATATGAAAGGAACATATCTCAATTAATTTTGGTCGTTAATTTGGTGTGGAAAATAAAATGTTGATTCTCATTAGGTCGACATATATACTTGTGTATGGGGAGGCTGTCCAAAGCATTTGTGTTTGTTTATGCTGCCTAACTGAGTATGCTAATTGTTACTTTCGGTAAAATAAAATAAAAAACGTTTTTGTTTGCCTAACTAGTATATAATTTTTTATATCAAAAAGTTATATTTGCCGATGCACCCCATGCAAGAAGAGGGAGAACCAATGGACATTACAAAAACCGCATTAGATTGTATAAACTCATTAGTTGTAAAGTTTATCACATAATTATCTCTTATGTCTTTCTCTCTCAAAGTGTATACACCCATATGAGCGTATGTGTAACATTTTTCTTAAGGAATTATCTTCCTAGGAGTTTTGAGAAGATAATCCAATAATCCAAGTCCTTAGATAGGATGACATGAATTTCATACATCTAAATTAGAACAATACAAATCCAAACAATATTAAAGCTCTTGTGGAGAGGAAAAAATAACCACTCTAATATTCACTCACTATTAACAATTACGGGGAAAGACATAGTCTAAGCTTCACTCACTGTTAAAAATTATTGGGCCGACTTGATCACAATTTCTTTATTTTCTCTTTTTTTACTGTTCATCCTATTCTAAGTTACAAATTATATAGCCATGCAAGATGACTCTTGTATAGTACCATGCACTTAATTATGTGCAACATTATAAGTATTTTTTTTTCCAAAGGACATATGCATGATAGCTTGATAAGTATTATATTAATTGTCTTATGACAATTGTATGCGTCTTTTCCTACAAACATGGGCAAATAATAGATGTTCATAAATCATTGTTCTTTTTGTGGTTACAAACTATGAATTTGTCTAATAAGGATATCAATCAATCCAAAAAAGAGGATATATCAATCAATCAAGTGTTTGGGGAGTTCTAGGTTACTAATAGTATTTTCTGGAAGATTTAGGAAATGTGAAGCACACAACAACTAGGGAGGGAATAACAAGTATTGGAAGATTCCAACAGCCTATCCCACCCAATTAAAACATGGTTTTTAATTGTGCCATAAAAAATGTAGGGATTTAAGGCACAAATATTCTCTTTAACCCAACACCATGGTCGTGACTCTACTTCAATTTTCCATCTCCCCCTCGTGCCAGATGGTCCTGTGACTGTGATGTTGAACAATCAATACTACTCACCATATATAATTTGCCTTATAATGACAAATTTTTTAATTCCTTATAAGTCAATTAGCTGAAATTCGTTTTGATGGCCATGCATGGGACCAAGTCACTGTCTTTAATTTATAATGTTCCATCAATTAGTTGATAATAGCTTACTCCATATAAATTCAAAGTTTTAATTGAAAATTGGCTAAATTTGAAATTTTATTACGTCTGTATGTTTTGGAGGTGTAACTGATGAATGCTATTTTTTTTGTTACTCAACTATCTTGAATAAAATGATTTTGTAAAATTAATATTTTAAAGAAATGAAATAAATGTAGAATGATTTATTTTTTATTAATGGGTAAATATGTTCACATAAATGTGAGTTGAAATAATATATTTGACGTTAAAAATCACATTTAGAGATAAAAAAAATGAAAAGTTCTTGTTTTTAGTTAACATATATTCTAAAAACAATTCTACTAAAAAATATAATGCATATCATCATCTAAATACAACTCAACTGATAGATGTATTGACATTTGATATGCGCGTGCATATTCTAGTCTACCCCGATTTTGAACGCGTGTGAGTTCTGATGTCACGCTCTTTAAAAACAAATACAATACATATTACAATCATTTTTTTGTTTGATCAAGTAGTCTAATGACTAAAATTTTGCCCTTAAGAAGAATAAATAGAGCCCTAGTCTCTACATATTTCAATGCATTTTCCATATCAAAATCAATTTTATGTGTCTTGTATTGCTTTTTTTTTTCTCTTGCAAAAGAAAATCTAACATGAGGCTGGTGACGCAGACAATGACCTAAGTGTCATCAAAACTTATTTTCAAAATTCAACCATACCCACAAGGCAACAATAATGTCATATCCACCTAAAAATTTAAATTTTCAATATCCAAAAGAAAATATCCCATGTTGAGCTTTCTTGATAAGCCATGTGAACATTACCCATCACTATTGAGATTTTGCCCATATTTATTTGTTAAAATAAAGTTATTTAGAGAACATATGCTTAGACTGAAAATGGCAACCTTTCCAATTACATGCTTCTTTTAAATCTTGTGTAATATTGAGAATCGAAAAGGGGTAGTTTGTTGGCTCCACATAGAGCAGATGGGAAACCTCATCCAGCATCACATGTATACAGCAAGTCCCATGTGATTGTACCATAGAAAAGCCAAAATACTAGTCCTATATTTAACAAAACAAGATACTTGCTCTCGTATCAGCATCCCTTCAATCTTTCCATATTAGCCTTTCCTTTTAAAAGAAATGGCTTTGATCACTACATGAATATGATGGATTACCCACGAGAAATTACCATGGACATAATTCCTCAAAAAGTTATTTACCGAGGGAAATTTTAAAGGAACGCACTTTATACTTGCAATGACAATAAAACGACTATTTTTGAGTTACCGAGAAAAAGTTCCCTAGGTAAGTTTTAGGTGTAAAAGAAGCATGCTTGTATTTTTAGCAAGAAAAACTCCACACCCTTTTTAAGTTTTCTTCTTCTTCTTTTTTACTTATTGAAAATGGGTGGTTTTAGGTTAATTTTTGACCTAGAATCACTCATATGCATCTTTCTTATATTTCTTTCAATTTAAATAAGTGATTTTCACATATATTATGTTTTTTTTTGTTTTTTTCTTCGTGATTTTTTCGTGTGAGTGCGACAATGTGTTTTTCATCGTCTTATGCGGCGTTGTTTGGTTTTGCATTTTATTGTGGTGTTCATCTGGTTCCTATTGAAAGATCAGCTTTAATCAATTACAGATTTAGTCAATGATTTGGGTGTCAACGTTGCAGATCTAGAAACATAAGTATTTAAGTCACTTAGATTTTATCATATTATATGTATGCATTTTGTCATTGTATGTTATTAACTTAGGTGTTGTGGGTTTGTTCACATATTCATCTTTTGCGTTTTTAGCAATATTGAACATGTGTTTGTATATGATGTACTCTATCAATTTGAATGAATGAATTCATTTTATTTTTGTCAAAATATTTGAGTGTAAAAAACCAAATTTAAATACTCAAAGAACCTTACCTAGGTAAAGCTATACGGAAAAAGTTCAAATACCAAGGACGAGCTTATAGAGGATATATATAGCTTATAAGCTCGTCTAACAAAAAAAAGTCCCGTTTGATAACGTGATTGGATTAAACTTGGTCTCACATTGTGCAATTCCATCATCTTTGTTGTTGGAGTGTGATGATCTTGGAGAAATAGAAATTTTACTTTCTTCTAAAATGCTTTGATGTTAACTTATCATCTTGCCATGTAAGCTAGAAACTTATTTACCGCATTAAATTATTGTTTCCTTCCTGCATAGCCTACTAGCCTTCAGGGAAATTTGGTCTAGTGCCACTCATCTAATCATATATCCACGATTCTCATGTTAATGGCAATTGTCTTGATCATCCCATTAGAGCGGGATACATGGCTTACTATAACTACCTTTTGGGGCATGTATTTTAGGTTTCTCAGACTACATTGCAAGTGGCACTACATCTGTATGGATGAGTTCCATGATATTCGTCGAGGGCTTTCATTGGCTCGAGAAATGAACCACCACAGTGCTATTTTCTCTACATATTCTCTTCAATGTGTTAACTTTCTCAAGGATCCACAAATATGCTACTTTGATTTATGAAATCAAGGATCTTATCAACCTCGACTAGAACATATCCATCACTCACACACTTTGCGAAGGAAATAGTTGTTTTGACTTCTTGACAGAAACTAAAGCTTCTTCTTCCTTGGATCTTATGATTTACACATCTCCTCTGCCAAATTTATCAGTCATCCTAGCAACAGACTATGCTGGAACTTGGTTCCATATAGTAGTTTTTCTTTCTCATCCTTATAACAAAAAGGCTACACCATAGGTCCTTTAAGTTTTAGGTTTGTAACAGATAGGTCATTTAAGTTATTTTGTTTGCACATATGTCCTTTAAGTTTGAGGTTTGTAACAGATTAGTCATTTAAGTTATTTTGATCATAAATAAGTCATTTAAGTTTGTAAACATTTTCGATTTAGTCCTTTTACTACATCATTGTTTGGTTAATAGAAGGACTAAATCGAAAACGTTTACAAACTTAATGAACTTATTTGTGACCATATAACTTAAATGATCAATATGTTACAAACCTTAAACTTAAAGGACTTGTATCTGACCAATATGTTACAAACCTCAACTTAAAGGACCTCTGGTGTAATTTACCCTAAAAAAAATAACAAAGTAATAGGAAGAAAATTGTAAATATAATAATTTAAATGAAGGATACAATTGCAAGCGAAAAAAACAGAACAAAATCATGTACCCTAACACAAAATTGATGCCTCTCAAGTATGAGGTTTGGACAGTCACCCCACCCGTCTGTGCTCCATACTACTACTACCACTCTTGGCATTTGTTTACTTAATTATCCTCACACTTTTTTGTTCAAATGATTTTGAAGTAAAGAGATGGAATGACATCCAAGACAAGAAAAGTTCATAATCAAATACTTGGTAAAACTCTTAATTTGTTTATCTCATTTTAAAATTTGAGTGCATGTTTGGACCTGATCTGTCATATGTGATTCCTTCATACTATATTGTATTAAATCAATCCATTGGAATTAGAATCCTCAAACTTTAAATAATATTTTACAAAATCTCAAATTCTCTTTGCAAGCATAACATATAAAATACTGCATTTAATCTCAAATTCTCTACGCAAGCATAATATATAAAATACTGCATTTAATTAAACATAATTTTTCTACCATTAATTTTGGTACTTTGAAAACTAAGTTTAGACATATGAATCTATTCTGCATTCTACTAGGAGTTAAAATAATCACAAGAAACCCAGATGGGCCAGACAAATCAGTGTTTTTCCTAAATGGGGAGATAAATGAACGGTGAGGGGTTTTTAAAAATGAAAACATTGTTTCTTTGGTGTACCTTAAAAGAAAACGTTGTGATTAACGATAACTTAGAATGTTTTTTTTATTATTAATTCTTAATTTGTTAGATTCGTACCAGACATTGCTTAAAAAATATTAAATATGGGGATTTACATTTTATTTTGAGAATAAAACAAAGTTAGTACTAAACTTGAAGAATGTAGGATCAATTCTCTATAGGAGCATTTTAGGGTGGAGTGAAGGGGGGATGACATTTTAGGGTGGAGCATTTTTTTTCCAGCCTAAGTTAGTAAATAAATACAGCTAAAAACGTAAATCTTTTTAGGGTGGAAAAAAATGCACTCGAACAAAAAAATTAGGCTGGAAAAATAAAAGACTGAAAAAACTGAGAAATAAATATGTTAATTGTTATTCATAAGATAAGATGCAATGCATTGTGCCATATTTTCGTTAACGGTTTGATTCGAAGCTATTGAACAGTGTCTAAAGAGGAATATATAATTAAAAGATGAATAAGGAGGCAACAAGCGCATCTGGTGTAGTGGTATCATAGTACCCTCCCACGGTACTGACCAGGGTTCGATTCCCTGGATGCGCATTATTTTAATTTTTGTCCTTATTTTATAGGAAAATGAAAACAGTGTTTTTTTGTTGTTGTCAGTTTCCTATACAGATCACTAGGTTGAATGGACTTAGATTTTTTTTTTTTTTAATTAACATGAAGAAAGAATCAGAAGATTCGTGCTTAATTTTTTTCTTCTTATTTTGCATTATGAAACGCAGTTAGGCTGAGAGAATGAGAATGAGAATGAGAGTGCAATGAAATTTTGGACCTCTATCTTCAGCCCATAAAAAAAGAAGTTAGTCCAATACATATTTTAGTTGATTGTTCTCACCATGTCACAAAGATTGGCTAGACGGGTAATTATCAAGTATTCAAGGAAATGTGATGCAAATTAGCAGACTTAATCACCTCCAGCAAGATTTTCTATTTAGAAAATCATTTCTTCTTAAACCGTCAAACATCAAGAACTCTCCTTAAGTATCAAGGGTAACCATATAAAGGGTTAACTATTTCTTATATGCTTAATTATAATAGAAAAAAAGGGCATCAAATCAGTAAGATCCAACTAAGTTATGCTCAATTGGTTAGCAAATTTTTACTTAACGATTATCAGAGGTACTCAAATTGAGTTTGATCGCCATTTGCTAACCAAAACAATCTTTGCTCATACTCATCTCCCAACCAAACTCTCCATATTACATTTTTCAAGTATCCACAGTGTGCTTATTTTGTAAACCTGTCATACCCAAGGAGATTAGGCTCAATTTGATATATAGTCAAAAATATGGTTGTGTTGTAATTCCACATATTGTGGAGAATCAGAAACAAATACTTATGCAATCTACATTACAAATGTATTTTACATGCATAAACTTTCAGAACTATGATCGTGTTTCGTTTCACTTTCAGAATGACTACTGTGTGTCCTAAGGCCTATATTACCATGATTTTTAATAGAAAAAAGAAACAGAAGAGTTTGAAGGGCGTGCGCCATGAATGTAACTGGCTATTTTTTCAAACACGAATCATATCTCAAGAAAATTACTATTGCAGATCTTCTTTTAAACCTTTTTTTCAATAGCAAGGAAGAGAAGATATAATAGTGAAATTCATAATCACAAAATCGTCCAAAGTATAAGAGGCTCTGTTAAGAGTAGCCCGGGCAAAAATAAAGATGATTAAAAAATCCAGAAGCCAGTGCCCAGTAGCAATTAGACCTATTAAAAATGCACGTAGCCAAATTGCACTTTGAAGATGTGTCTAATAATAGGACTTTAATATAGTAGTGCAACAAGAATAAACTGACTTCTACCCAACTCTGTCCGTTTCTTGTTCCAAAAATCCATTTAAATTTTGCCGGCAACTTTGTTGTTTTTTGCATGCAAATCAAAGTTTACTCATGGATTATACCTCCAAAACTAAGCAACAAAGGAATGATCTCGATTTTAATATTTTTCCAAATAAAGGGAAAAAGGAAAGTACTGTCAATATATTGGACTTCCATAATATCACATCAGTTTCTAATTTTACATGCTACTATTTTTCATGCACAACTTTGATTGTTAATAACCTATCCCCTTCCTGGTTTGGGGTTCTAATAAATAATCAAATCCCATGCATAAACATAGAAGCATAACCTTTGCTTCTTTGCTATATAGTTTTTACAGGCTACAATGATTCTAAATTCTAAATTACAGTCCGCAACTAAAGCCACAATATAATAGTTTTAGATGTCTATGCAACAACATCTAAACTGTAATTGCAGCCAAATCGACTGCATTTGCCTTTACTGCAATATAAAAGCTCACAATATAAAAGTTCACAGTGTAACCATAATCCGGACCACAATTTGAGACGATAAAATTAGCAACTAAGATGTTTATAAATTTCTTTGGTTGATGTATTACTCCGTTAATTTAGCTGCTCTAAAATTTCTCATCAATAAGCCTAATCCTCATCGTCACATAAACTACACATAATTTTTTTTTCATACCCCTGTAACATGAATATATTTTTCATTTGCCAACAAAATATGATATGCTACTATAAAAGATTACACAACCAAATTTGATGTCACAAACGTGAGTTATATTATGTATCAAAAGTTAAATACAAATTCATATCAGCTTCAATTTGAAACGCCAGAAAACATCCGCGAAACAAAATAAAAACAAATAGCAGAAAATGAAAATGAATTAAAAATCAAAACCACCATCAAAACCACCATCATCAAAGCCAGCATCATAAGAAGAAGCATCAGACATCATATCTCCAATCAACAACCCACCTAAAGCACCTCCAAGCAACCCTGCTCCCAATCCCATTCCCATTTTATTCTTCTTAGGCTTCTGTGCTTGTGCAGGTGGATATCCATAACCCGGCTGTTGCGGCGGGTATCCATAACCCGGTTGTTGTGGTGGATATCCATAACCCTGTTGAGGTGGATAGCCATAACCTGGTTGAGCCGGTGGATAACCACCAGGTTGAGCTGGTGGGTAGCTACCATAACCAGCCGCTGCCGGTGGTGCAGGTGGATATCCATAACCCGGATGTTGCGGCTGAGGAGGATAAGGTGTACCATAGGGAACCGAGCTGGACCCCACCCCCGCTGCCGCCATTCCAGGTGGAGGATAAGCCATCACCGGTTCATGTTCATTTTTTCCCTTCACCGGTTCATGTTTCGCCGCTGTTTTCATTGCCGGAGCTTGGACTTTTTCGCCGAATTTGTAAGAAAGGTTTAAACTCCCTTTCGCTTTCCCTGAAGATGTTCTAACCTGATAATTAACCTGCCGGAAAGAATCTCCGGAGGGGTTATCAAGAAGCTCCTTGAGAGGGATATGAACCTTGCCGATCAAGGTATCGCCGGCGATACGATCGGAGATGAGTTTGATCTCAAGAGAGAGACGATTCTGATTAGCCAGAGAGTCGTTGATGGTGAATTTGACGGGGAAGTTCCACGTAGGGCTTGTTCCACCGTCACGATGTTTGTGGGTGGTGGCGGTTTGTGGGTTTAATGGATCGCCGGAGATTGAAACGACGGCGTATACGTCCATCTTGGAAAAAAGATTAACATTTTTGAGATCTTTAGCGGAAATGATGTTGAGTTCTATAGTTCTATATTCCATGTTCATGAAACGAACAGAGAGAAAGAACAAAGAGTTTGAGATTAGAGAGAATTTGTGTTTGTGTTGTTAGGTTTTGATGAATGATTGTGAGTATAAAAAGGTTTGAGAATTTTGGATGTTTATACGATGTAACAGAAGGTATTTATAATTTGTTAGAGGAAACTTCCAGGTAACTACTTTTTTATTAGTATTAGTATTTTATTACGGTAACTTATGTGTGTTGATGATGCTATTTTGTTTGGAAAAGAGGTTCATCATATTTCTAATTTTATTTACTTTTATGTTTCTGTTGATAATATCCTGTTTTTTTGGATGAGACGTAGTTATCCCCAAATATGAGAGGCGGTTTGTGTTTTTTTTTTAAATGATAGATACCGTCACAAAATTTATCTATATTATATACAAAAGAAACTACATTAATTTTTTTTTCAAAAATACCCTTAATTTTAAATACAAGTAACATATTTAACAAATAGATAAGAATCAATTTAAATATTATAACAAACACAATATGAATACATGTATATCTGTTTTTCTTTTTCTTTATCATTTAAAAATTATAACATATTAGATGAGTATATTTATATTTACTTTTTTATTTTAAGCAACTTTTTCATTTTGTCAGTTGAGCTAGGACTTCTGAATAGTTTTTTTTTTTTTTTAATACAAAAGAGGGTGAAAGATCCGATTTCTTATTAATTTACTAACGGATTTTTGTTGTGCGCGCTTAATTGTATATGTCCATATTATTGCATCTCACGTCTACTTTTTTATTGAAGCCTTTTATTATTTTGAGCACTCTATAGATTAATTTGACAACGAAGTTGTTGTGATCTTCTGTGGGTGTACAAAGAGTTCTTTATGCAAGTTTCCAACACTTAAAAGTGTCTTCTAAACTCCACAAAGTAAAAATCAAGAATTTTCACAAATGATTGTTTAAGCAAGAGAACCACCAGTAATTCTGATAGGTATTCCCAACACTTGTTTGTTATTAGATCTACCATGAGGCCATAGTCTCTTTACAAGTTCATCAAAAATGGGAAATATTTCATGTGTGAAGTAAGAGAGTTTTCTCATTTCTATAAATGCTTTGTAGAAATCAAACTTGTTATCTCCTAGGTTTGGGAAATCTATCTTAGTTCTCCCATTGATTTCAAGGCTTGGACGATCATGACCCATCATGGAGCAATGATTTTAAGGTTTGGGTTATTGTTTTCCATTCAATTATGAAGGTTCAGAGATGAAGGAAGAGTAACAACTGAGAGAATGTACAAAAGGTTTTGTTGTAAAATTGGAGTTGGAAATAATCACATATAAGAAATTAAAGAGAAATGTCGTAACAAATAAATATGATTTATAATAAAGTAAAATAAAATATAGGGAACTTATCAAATTTGGTTCTCGACATGGCTCTATCAAAATCTTCACAAATCAAATTAGAGGAAACCTGTAAAACAACACACTGTTATGTAATCTGAGGCGTGGCATAGTCACTGTCTTTGAGGATTTTATCCGCCTCATAAGCGCATATCCTCCCAGGATATAACATGTTCTTCTCCGTTATGAATCATAACCGGAGGTGACAAATAACTCAAATTTATCTCAAAGATATCAGAAAATGTAACCCAGAAACCCAGTTAAAAAATATCATAGATCAACCGAAGATTTTTATTTGTTGAAATCAAAAAGAAAAAAATATCAATTGTCTGGCATTCGAGAAGTCACTTGGTTGAGAGTTTTTCTCTTCAACCTCAAGAAACTCTGTTTAAACTCTGACATCCAGAAAAAAGAAAATCAATTTATTTATACAGATAAAAACTTCTTCTTATAAATTTATATTAATTTGATGAAATAAGAAGATTCGTGATAAAAATGTCCCCTATCAACTAAATTTTTCCCTAGAAAAAACTAAAGTTTTATCTTACCTTTAAGAAAAACTATTTTTTATCTTAACCCTCTGGATTATAATAAAAAACCTAGTAATTTAAAATTCGACTTGAAAACAAGTAAAATCTAACTATGAATTATTCTAACATGAATCGAACTTGGGGTAACTATTATTTTTTTAATTTTGTTTACATTTGAAACAAAAATCAATGTACTTATATATATATATATATATATATATATATGTATTTATCAATTTATATTAAATTAATTTTATTTTGAATTTTTTTAAATATACGAGCAATAAATATTATTTTTTCATCAATAAATAAGTAGTCTTTGTATTCTTCTTAAAAAAATGTAGTCTTTGTATTGTATAAAATATACATTTTGTCAATAAAAATAAAATGTTCTAGATCGGTTCAAAAAAATAAAATCGAGATACTTCTTAATTCTCAAACATGATTGAAAATTTGAAATACCCTACACTAAGTCACGTGTGAGGCATATGTATGACCAACACGGTTTGAACGCGCATTTGATGACGTCGGGCCCTATCTGTACTATCTATTTCCTTAAACTTCAAGGAAGGAAGTAAATTTTGTCCACTGATGTCTGATATTTTAAGCACACCGATGAGAATGATATTTAACAAATGACGTATTTTTATATTT
>Ga0099826_10000374_pt1 | contig 20771 bp, 17 predicted proteins | sample Mtrugardesep15_FD_76830 | JGI IMG/M metagenome (GOLD analysis project Ga0099826, IMG submission 76830) | Root nodule microbial communities of legume samples collected from California, USA - M. trunc garden sep15 | ecosystem: Host-associated > Plants > Roots > Nodule | place: USA: California... | reverse complement strand
TACGGTTTATGACAGCCATAACGGTGTAGTCAAATATTATGGAAGATCGGTTCGTGACTCGCATAATGGAGGTTATGGAAAAGTTTCATTAGCGCGTGGATTTGAACTTTCTTCAAACACTGTAATGGTTCAAGCGGTTTATGATAATTACAAAAATAACCCTTCAAAGTTTGTTAATCATATCAACAGTTATGGATTGAACAAGACATTGGGATTGCATTTTAAAGGAGAAGGAAGGCCATATATTCCTCAGCCAGGAGACAAACATTGGTCAGGAACTACGCTTCCGTGGATGGCTTTTGGTTATAACGTTTCGGTTACACCAATGCAAACTTTGGCATTGTATAATTCAATTGCAAATGATGGTGTGATGGTAAAACCGCAGTTTGTATCTGAAATTAAAGAATGGAACAAAACCATCAAGAAATTTGATGTTGAAGTTATAAATCCGAGAGTTTGTTCGCCAGAAACATTAAAGAAAGTGAAGGCGGTATTGCTTAATGTGGTAAAGAAAGGGACAGGTTCTAAATTGTATTCGAAAGATTTTTCGATGGCAGGAAAAACAGGAACGGCTCAAATGAATTATGGAGGGAAAGAAGGAAAGTCAGCCTTGTATTATGCTTCTTCCTTTGTGGGATATTTTCCGGCTGATCACCCGAAATATTCTTGTATTGTGGTAGTTCATAAACCGAATACAGCTAAGAATAATTATTACGGAGCAGATGTTGCAGGACCAGTTTTTAAAAGAATCGCACAAAAGATTTTTACGGATGCGCCTTCAACAAATAAAATTAAAAAATTAGATACTAGAATTCCAAAACAGGATGCTAGTTATGATAAATATACGGCTGAGGCTAATAAAAAATTGAATCAGATTCCGAATTTAAAAGGAATGCCTGGAATGGACGCGATTGCTTTGCTGGAGAATTTAGGTTTGAAAGTAAAAGTAAATGGAATAGGGAAAGTAAAAAATCAATCGATTCAAGCTGGAACTAGTATAAGCAAAAACACAACAATTGTATTAGAATTATCGTGAAAGTATTAAAAGACATATTATATAAAGTAGCTATTGAATCTGTAAAAGGGTCAACAGATGTGGCTATTCAGAAAATTGAATTTGATTCACGTAAAGTTGAAACAAATGATGTTTTTGTGGCAATCAGAGGTTCGCTTTCAGATGGACATAATTATATAGAGAAAGCAATCGAGCTTGGAGCAAAAGCAATTATTTGCGATACGCTTCCTGCAAATACGGCTAATGATGTAACGTATATTCAGGTAAAAGATACCAATGCGGCTTTGGCTTTTATGGCGGCTAATTATTTTGGAGATCCTTCTGCAAAACTAAAATTGGTTGGCGTAACAGGTACAAACGGGAAAACGACAATTGCGTCATTGTTATTTCAATTGTTTGAGAAAGCGGGTTTTAAAGTTGGCTTGTTGTCTACTGTAAAAATTGTAGTTGATAAAACTGAATATCCTGCAACGCATACAACGCCAGATTCTCTGACTATTAACCATTATTTAAATGAAATGGTTGAAGCTGGAGTTACACATTGTTTTATGGAGGTAAGTTCGCACGGAATTCACCAGAAACGTACAGAAGCGTTGCATTTTGTAGGTGGAATTTTCACGAATCTTTCGCATGATCATTTAGATTACCACCCAACGTTTGCTGAATATAGAGATGTTAAAAAATCATTTTTCGACTCACTTCCAAAATCAGCTTTTGTATTATCTAACATCGATGACAAAAATGGTTCGGTAATGTTGCAAAATACAGTTGCTAAAAAACTGACTTATGCTTTAAAATCATATGCAGATTATAGAGCTCAGATTTTAGAAAGCCAATTGTCTGGATTATTGTTGAAGATTAATGACAATGAAGTTTGGGTAAAACTGATTGGTACTTTCAACGCATATAATGTTTTAGCTATTTACGGAACAGCTGTAGAGTTAGGGATTGATAGTTTAGAAGCGTTACGATTACTGTCTGATTTAGAGAGTGTTTCGGGTCGTTTTCAATACATCGTTTCAGATGGTGGGATTACGGCTGTTGTAGATTATGCACATACGCCAGATGCATTGGAAAATGTTTTGAAAACGATAAATGATATTCGCACTAAAAACGAACAGTTAATTACTGTAGTTGGTTGCGGAGGAAATCGCGATAAAACAAAACGTCCGATTATGGCAAAAATTGCTTCAGATTTGAGTGATAAAGCGGTTTTGACTTCGGATAATCCAAGAAATGAAGATCCAGAAGTTATTCTGGATGAAATGGAACAGGGAGTCGAGGCACACAACTATAAAAAAATGCTGAGAATTACAGATAGAAAACAGGCAATTAAAACAGCTTGTCAATTGGCTCAAGCAAAAGATATCATTCTAATTGCAGGAAAAGGACACGAAACTTATCAGGAAATAAGCGGTGTTCGTCATCATTTTGATGATATGGAAACGATAAAAGAAATATTAGAACAACTAAATAAATAAGAAAAAGGAAATTCCAAATCCCAATAAACTTTGGATTTTGGGTTTTAAAAAATTGGAATTTAATTCGAGATTGGAATTTAAAAAAATAAGAAAATATGCTGTACTATTTATTTGAATATTTTGATAAAACATTGGATCTTCCTGGAACAGGAGTTTTCCAGTATATCACATTTAGGTCAGCTTTGGCATTTATGCTTTCGTTGCTTCTGTCTACCATTTACGGTAAAAGAGTAATTAACTTTTTGCGTCGCCAGCAAGTAGGTGAAACAGTTCGAGAGCTAGGTCTTGCAGGTCAGAATGAGAAAGCAGGTACTCCAACAATGGGTGGACTGATTATCATTTTCGCGACACTAGTTCCTGTTTTGTTATTTGCAAGACTGCACAACATCTACATTGTTTTGCTGATTGTAACAACATTGTGGATGGGAACAATTGGTTTTGTTGATGATTATATCAAAATATTCAAAAAAGATAAGCAAGGTTTAAAAGGAATTTTTAAAGTTATTGGTCAAGTTGGTCTTGGGATTATTGTTGGTGCAGTTCTTTATTTTAATCCTGCCGTTACAGTAAGAACAGATACAGGCCGTACAGATGTATTTAAAACTGCAGCAAATTCGACAGTTATTGTGCCTGCTGGAGTTGAAGAAAAGTCTACAGCAACTACAATTCCTTTCGTAAAAAATAACGAATTTGATTATGCCGAAGTATTGTCTTTCATGGGAGATGGCTATGAGAAATGGGCTTGGTTAGTATTTATTCCAGTGGTAATTTTTATTATCACCGCAGTTTCAAACGGAGCAAATTTAACAGATGGAATCGATGGACTCGCCGCAGGGACCTCGGCAATTTCCGTCCTCGCGCTCGGGATATTCACATTCGTTTCTGGTAATATCATATTCTCAAATTATCTGAATATTATGTATATCCCCAATTCGGGAGAAATGACAGTCTTTATATCGGCCTTTGTAGGAGCATTGATTGGATTTCTTTGGTACAACTCATTCCCAGCATCGGTTTTTATGGGAGATACAGGAAGTTTAACTATTGGGGGAATCATCGCAGTCTTGGCAATTGCAGTTCGTAAAGAAATATTGATTGTTTTATTCTGTGGAATTTTCTTGGCAGAAAGTGCTTCAGTAATTATTCAGGTAACTTATTTTAAATATACGAAGAAGCGTTTTGGCGAAGGACGAAGAATTTTCCTGATGTCTCCGCTTCATCATCATTATCAGAAAAAGGGATATCACGAAAGTAAAATCGTGACCCGTTTCTGGATTGTTGCCGTAATGTTAGCCATATTGTCAATCATTACTTTAAAATTAAGATAGATGAGGCTAGTAGTACTTGGAGGAGGAGAAAGCGGAGTAGGAACCGCGATCCTCGGTAAGAAACAAGGATATGATGTTTTTGTGTCCGATTTTGGAAAAATAAAAGAGAGTTATAAAGAAGTTCTTATCATTAATAAAATAGCCTGGGAAGAGGAACAGCATACAGAAGATTTAATTCTAAATGCAGATGTGGTGATGAAAAGCCCAGGAATTCCAGATAAATCTCCGATAGTAAAAAAGCTGGTTGCAGCGGGAGTAAAGGTGATTTCGGAAATCGAATTTGCAATACCTTACACAGAAGCAATGACCATCGGGATTACGGGAAGTAATGGTAAAACGACCACCACAATGCTCACGCATCACTTGCTTAAATATGCAGGATTGAATGTAGGATTGGGCGGAAATATTGGAAAAAGTTTCGCGTGGCAGGTTGCAGAAAACAAATATGACGCATACGTTCTTGAATTAAGCAGTTTTCAGTTAGACGGAATAATAAATTACAGACCCGATATTGCGATAATAACCAATATTAGTCCAGACCATTTAGATCGATATGAGTATAAATATGAAAATTATATCAATTCGAAATTCCGAATAACGATGAACCAGACTGAAAACGATTATCTCATTTACGATGCAGATGATGAAGCAAGTACAGAATGGTTAAAAAAGAACAAAACAAAAGCAAAATTAATTCCTTTTTCATTGACGAAAAAATTTGATGAAGGGGCTTCTATAAATAACAACAAAATGGAAATAAAGATCAACCAAGAAGAGTTTACAATGGATACAGAACACATTGCGTTAGAAGGAAAACATAATATGAAAAACGCCATGGCAGCAAGCTCTGTAGCTAAATTGATGCAAATTAGAAATGCAACAATCCGTGAAAGTCTATCTAATTTCCAAGGTGTTGAGCACCGTTTAGAAAAAGTATTAAAAATACAGAACGTTCAATATATCAACGATTCAAAAGCAACAAATGTAAACGCTACTTTCTTTGCTTTAGATAGTATGAACGCACCAACCGTGTGGATTGTTGGAGGTGTTGATAAAGGAAATGACTACAACGAGTTAATGTCATTAGTGCGTGAAAAAGTAAAAGCTATTATTTGTCTTGGAATCGATAACCGCAAAATTATCGATGCTTTTGGAAACGTTGTTGATATTATGGTTGAAGTAAACAATATGAACGATGCAGTAAAAACTGCTCAGAGATTAACAGAAAAAGGCGATGTCGTTTTATTGTCTCCAGCCTGCGCAAGTTTCGATTTATTCGAAAACTACGAAGACCGTGGAAAACAATTCAAACAAGCAGTGCATAACTTGTAGAAAATAGTTTAAAGTTTCATGTTTCAGGTTTCAAGTTGAGTGCCTAAAACATGAAACCCGAAACAAAAAGAAACTTGAAACAAAACAACAGATGAAGGAGTTAGTTAACAAACTAAAGGGAGATAGAGTAATATGGTCATTCGTGGCCCTATTGGCGTTGTTTTCGTTTATGCCTGTTTTTAGTGCGAGTAGTAATTTAGCCTATATAGGTCATGGGACTGGGAATACATTGGGGTATTTGATAAAACATCTGGCTCATGTTTGTATTGGTTTCTTGATTATTTATTGGGTTCATAAAGTGCCGTACCATTATTTCAGAGCAATTTCAAAAATTGCGCTTCCAGTGGTTTGGTTATTATTACTGTATACTTTGTTGAAAGGGACTGTAATTGCGGGAGCAAATGCAAGTCGTTGGATTCAGGTACCGTTCATTGGAATTACGTTTCAGACTTCGACTTTAGCGGCAAGCGTATTGTTTATTTACGTTGCACGTTATTTGTCGAAAACCAAAGAAGAAAATGAGCCGTTCCAAACCTCGTTTATTCAGCTTTGGATTCCTGTATTTATCACTTTGGCATTAATATTACCAGCCAATTTTTCAACCACAGCGTTGATATTTTCAATGGTAATGATGCTTACGTTCATTGGTAAATATCCTTTAAAATATATTGCTTTTATCATCGGATCGGGAATTGCAATGTTGGCTTTTTTCCTTTTGGTAGCAAAAGCATTTCCAGATTCAAGATTCTTCAGCAGGGTTTCAACGTGGGAAAGTCGTATTATGAACTTTACAACAGATAAGCCAGATGAAGATGATTATCAGATTGAAAAAGCAAAAATTGCAATTGCATCAGGAAGATTAGGCGGATTAGGGCCGGGAAAAAGTGTTCAGAAAAATTTCTTGCCACAATCATCTTCAGATTTTATCTATGCAATTGTAGTAGAAGAGTATGGTTTAGTTGGCGGAGTTGCAATATTGGTTCTTTACTTGTTATTGTTGTTCCGATTTGTGATCGCTTCGCATAAAGCCAATACATTATTTGGAAAACTAGTCGTCGTCGGTCTCGGATTCCCGATGATATTTCAGGCGATGATTAATATGGCGGTTGCAGTAGAATTATTGCCGGTAACAGGGCAGACGCTTCCGCTAATAAGTTCTGGAGGTAGTTCTATTTGGATGACTTGTTTCTCTCTTGGAATTATCATCAGCGTAACCAAAAAAGAAGAAGAAATTGCTGAAGAACAAGAAGAAAAAGCAAGAAGAAAAGAAGCGCTTCAAAGATTAATAGATAAAGAATTGGCAGAAGATGATTTGCCAGTTGATGAAAAAGAAGAGATTTACGAAGAAGAAGCTTTGTATTCCATTGAAGATAATTCAAGAAATCCGATGAATGCAGTTTTTAACAAATAAGATTAGAATATAAAAAGTTTTTAAAAAGTTGTAATTTTTAGAAAGATGACAAAGTATAAATTCATACTTAGCGGAGGAGGAACAGGAGGGCATATCTATCCTGCAATTGCGATTGCAAATGAATTAAAATTACAATTTCCTGATGCAGAATTTCTTTTTGTAGGTGCCAAAGATAAAATGGAAATGCAAAAAGTGCCTCAGGCAGGTTACGAAATAAAAGGTCTGTGGATCGCAGGATTACAGCGAAAATTGACTTTGCAAAATTTAATGTTTCCATTAAAATTGGCAAGCAGTTTATTGGAGTCAAAAAAAATAATTAAAAAGTTTAAGCCAAATGTAGTAATTGGAACAGGAGGTTTTGCCAGCGGACCTTTATTGCAAGCGGCAGGTTCGGCAGGAATACCAACGGTTGTTCAAGAGCAAAATTCTTATCCAGGAATTACAAACAAATTGTTGAGCAAAAAAGCAAATGCAATTTGTGTAGCGTATCAAAATTTGGAGCGTTTTTTCCCAAAAGAGAAAATTGTTTTAACTGGAAATCCAGTTCGTCAGGATTTAATTGATATCGAAAGCAAACGTGACGAAGCAATCGTTTTTTATGGTTTAGATCCGAATAAGAAAACATTACTGGTCTTAGGTGGAAGTTTAGGGGCAAGAAGAATTAATCAGTTAATCGAAAAAGAATTGCAAAATTTTCTTTCTCAAGATGTACAGGTAATCTGGCAATGCGGGAAATTATATTTTGAAGAATATAAAAAATACAATCAGCCGAATGTAAAAGTGGTTGATTTTATTGAAAGAATGGATTTCGTTTACGCAGCATCAGATGTCATAATTTCACGTGCAGGCGCTTCGTCGGTGTCAGAATTATGCCTTGTTGGAAAACCAGTGATTTTTATTCCGTCACCTAATGTAGCTGAGGATCACCAAACTAAAAATGCGCAGGCAATTGTAGATGCAAAAGGTGCGATTTTGTTGAAAGAATCTGAGCTTGACAGCCAGTTTAGCATTGTTTTTGAAGCGCTGCTGAAAGATCACGGAAAACAAAAACAGCTAAGTGATAATATTAAAAAACTGGCCAAACCAAAAGCTACACAAGATATTGTAGCGGAGATTGTGAAGTTAATTAAAAAGTAAAATATAGGCGAGGGCTTAAAGCCTATAGCTTAATGCTTAAAGCAAATAAAAATGAATTTAAATCAAATACAAAACGTTTATTTTATTGGTATCGGCGGTATCGGAATGAGTGCCCTGGCTCGTTATTTCAAGTTTATTGGAAAGAAAGTTTCAGGCTACGATAAAACACCTTCTATGCTGACTAATGAATTGATTGAAAGTGGTATTGATATTCATTTTGAAGATGATATAAACTTAATTCCAAAAGATTATTATGTAGAGAACACATTGGTGATTTATACGCCAGCGGTTCCAAAAACACATTCTGAGTGGAATTATTTTATTGAAAGAAATTACGAGGTTAAAAAACGTGCTGAAGTTTTAGGAATCATTACTAAAGATACTTTCTGCTTTGCAGTTGCTGGAACACACGGAAAAACAACAACATCAAGTATTCTTGGACATATTTTATTTCAAAGCGGTGCAGATGTAACAGCTTTTATTGGAGGAATTGTAGAAAACTATAATTCGAATCTAATAGGAAGCGGAAAAACTGTGACAGTTGTAGAAGCCGATGAATTTGATAGATCATTCCTGCATTTGCATCCCAATATTGCTTGTGTTACTTCTATGGATGCTGATCATTTGGATATCTATGGAACTACCGATGCTATTCAGGCTTCGTTTAGAGAATTTGCTGCCAAAGTTGAAGATAAAAATAATCTTTTTATAACCAAAGAATTGCCTTTAGACGGTGTTCAATGTGCTATAAATGAAGATGCTGTATATAAGGCTTATAATGTTCGTATTGAAGATGGGGCTTATGTTTTTGACGTGCAAACGCCGTCAGAAATCATGAAGGATTTACGTTTCGGACTGCCTGGAAAACACAATTTAATGAATGGATTGATGGCTATTGCGATGGCTAAAACTTACGGCACCCCGACCGATTCTATTGCAAAAGCCATTGCTTCATTCAACGGAATTAGAAGACGTTTTTCGTATCAGATTAAGAGCGAAAATTTAGTATATATTGATGATTATGCGCATCATCCGACAGAAATAAATGCTGTTCATCAGGCAGTTAGAGAATTGTATCCAGGACGCAAAGTTTTGGCAATTTTCCAACCGCATTTATTCAGCAGAACAAGAGATTTTGTTGACGGATTTGCAGAAAGCTTATCGCAGTTTGATGAAGTGTTTCTGATGGATATTTACCCTGCTAGAGAGCTTCCGATGGAAGGAGTGACTTCTGAGTGGCTTTTGGGTAAAATGACAAATTCGAACAAAAAAATTGTTGCAAAAGAAGATTTATTAGGTGAAATCAAAGCCAGTGATGCACCTATTATTGTAACAATTGGAGCTGGTGATCTGGGAGAAATGGTTCCTTCAATTAAAAAGATTTTAAATGAAAATATTTAATTGGACAAATATAAGATTAGTACTTATTTTCGGACTGGTTTTGTTTTTATATTCCTTCGCACAGCATCGAAATGGCGATAGAAAATTGAAAAAATCGATGGTCGTTTTTGTAGGAGAAAATACGCTTTTTGTGAAGCCAGAAACGGTTAATAAATTGTTGATAGAAAATAAAAGAGACGCTTCCAGTATTAGAAAAGATGAAGTAGATTTGAATAAGATAGAGAAAACCCTCGATACGCAAGACATGATTGAGAAGTCAAATGTTTTTGTAAGTATTGATGGAGTTCTAAAAGCAGTAGTAAAACAGAAGACGCCCATAGCAAGAGTTTATGATGGCGACGCTTCTTTTTATATTGACTATGAGGGTAATAAAATGCCCTTGTCGGACAATTTCACTGCGCGAGTTCCTCTTGTTTCAGGGGCAATAAATGAAAAAAATAACGAAGATTTAGCAGCTTTATTTCGCACAATTTATGACGATGCGTTTTTGAAAAAAAACATCATTGCTATAGAGATTATGCCGAATGGAAGCTTAAAAATGTTTAATCGTAACTATGATTACTTCATAGATTTTGGCAGAACGATGAATGTTGATAAGAAATTTAGAAACTATAAAGCCTTCTTTCAAAAAGCAGTTTTAGATAGTTCGTTATACAAATACAAAAAAATTGACCTTAGGTTTACGGAACAAGTAGTTTGCACTAAATAATAGAAAATGGAAAAAGATAACATTGCAGTAGGTCTAGATATTGGAACAACCAAAATCGTTGCCATGATTGGCAAAAAAAATGAATATGGTAAGTTGGAGATTTTGGGCATTGGCAAATCCAAAAGCTTGGGTGTTGCCAGAGGAGTAGTAAACAACATTACGCAGACGATACAATCGATACAGCAAGCGATTCTCGAAGCAGAAAATAATTCAGGATATAAAATAAAAGATGTGGTTGTGGGTATTGCCGGACAGCACATCAGAAGTATCCAACATACCGATTACATCAGCAGAAACAATCCAGAAGAAGTAATTGGCGAAAAAGATATTCAGCTCCTAATCGATCAGGTGAATAAACTGGCGATGTTACCGGGAGAAGAAATTATTCACGTTTTACCGCAAGAATTCAAAATCGATGGGCAATCTGAAATAAAAGAACCAATCGGAATGTACGGTGGAAGATTAGAATCTAGTTTTCACGTTGTAGTTGGTCAGGCTTCTTCAATCAGAAACGTTGGAAGATGTATCCAGAGTTCAGGAATTGAATTATCTGGATTGACATTAGAACCATTAGCTTCGGCTGATGCTGTTTTAAGCCAAGAAGAAAAAGAAGCTGGTGTTGCGCTTATCGATATCGGGGGCGGAACAACAGATTTGGCTATTTTCAAAGATGGCATCATTCGTCATACTGCAGTAATCCCTTTTGGAGGAAATGTAATTACAGATGATATCAAAGAAGGCTGTTCAATTATTGAAAAACAAGCTGAGCTTTTAAAAATAAAATTCGGATCTGCTTGGCCAGGAGAAAATAAAGACAATGAGATCGTTTCTATCCCAGGTTTAAGAGGAAGAGAACCAAAAGAGATTTCGCTTAAAAACTTATCTAAAATCATCCATGCAAGAGTTGTGGAAATTGTAGAACAGGTTTTTGCAGAGATTAAAGCTTATGGACATGAAGATCCTCGTAAAAAATTAATCGCTGGAATTGTATTAACAGGTGGAGGTGCACAATTAAAGCATATCAAACAGCTGATAGAATACATTACAGGAATGGATACTAGAATTGGTTATCCGAACGAGCATTTGGCAGGAAACTCTAGTGAAGAAATCTCTAGCCCGTTATTTGCAACGGCAGTAGGATTAGTAATGAACAGTATAGAAAACAGTTCGCAAAGTGCTGTTAGAATGGAACTGGTTAAAGAACAGCCAAAAGTTGTTTACAGAACTGCTCCTCCAGTACAGCGATACGAAGTTGAAGAAAACTACGTTGAGAAAGTAGAAACCATTGAAGAGCCTAGAGAAGCCGTAAGTCAAAAGGTGCCTAAAAATGAATCTACTGAAACCAAAATAAGAAGATCATTTTTTGATCGATATGTCGATAAAATCAAAGAATTTTTAGACAACGCAGAATAATAAAAAGAGAAGGATTATTTCTTGCCCCAAGTCAAGAAGTAAAAAATGTACTTAATAAGAATTTCAAAAAACCAAAAAGATGATGAGCAACTCAGAATTTGGAAGTATTTCATTTGATTTACCAAAAAATCAATCAAATGTAATCAAAGTAATAGGTGTAGGTGGGGGCGGAAGTAACGCAATAAACCACATGTTCAAACAAGGTATTAAAGGCGTAGATTTTATCGTTTGTAATACCGATTCGCAAGCGCTTCAAAATAGTTCAGTACCCAATAAGATTCAGTTAGGAGTTAATTTAACTGAAGGATTAGGAGCAGGAGCAAACCCAGACGTTGGACAGCAGTCGGCTATCGAAAGTATTTCGGATATTGAAAAAATGTTGGATAAAAATACTAAGATGGTGTTTATCACTGCTGGTATGGGTGGAGGAACTGGAACTGGTGCAGCTCCCGTGATTGCTCAATTAGCAAAAGAAAGAGAAATATTAACAGTTGGTATCGTGACAATTCCTTTTCAGTTTGAAGGAAAAGTGCGTCAAGAGCAAGCAGTTATTGGAATCGAGAAATTGCGTAAGCAAGTAGATTCTTTAATTGTAATCAACAATAATAAATTAAGAGAAGTATACGGAAATCTTGGTTTTAAAGCAGGATTCTCTAAAGCGGATGAAGTTTTGGCAACTGCCTCTAGAGGTATTGCCGAAGTAATTACGCACCACTATACTCAAAATATCGATTTACGTGACGCAAAAACTGTTTTAGCAAACAGCGGAACTGCGATTATGGGATCTTCTGTAGCAGAAGGCGAAAACAGAGCTAAAGATGCTATTGTTTCAGCATTAGATTCTCCATTGTTAAATGACAATAAAATTACGGGGGCCAAAAACGTATTGTTGCTTATCGTTTCTGGAACCAATGAGATTACTTTGGATGAAATTGGAGAAATCAACGATCACATTCAAGCTGAAGCGGGTTACAATGCCAATATTATCATGGGAGTTGGTGAAGACGAAACTCTTGGTGAAGCCATTGCTGTAACTATTATTGCTACAGGTTTTGATGTAGAACAACAAAATGAAATTGTAAATACAGAACCAAAGAAAATCATTCATACGTTAGAAGATGAGCAGAGAAGCGTTCATAATTTAACGAATAAACCACTTGCTTCTTTCGACTTAACTGTTGATACACCGACAGCGAAAGTGGAAGATAAAGTTGTTTTTGATTTGATGGATGATGACGAAACCTTTACTCCAACTGCACAAGCTGTTGCTCCAGCAATCAATCAGGAAGAGTTGGTGGTGATGTCTGAGTTTATTAAGAATCTAGATGTGACTTTCGAAATCGTTTCGCCAATTACAGATATCGATTTTACAATTTCATCTCCTGAAGCACCAGCTGTTCAGCAAGTGCAACAGCCAGTGCAGCAGCAAAGAGTTTTTGAAAGAGAAGAACAAACAACTTTCTCTTTTGATCTTCCGTTGTTTAAACAAGAGCCAGTAAGAAGAGAGCCAGTTGTTGAAGATAACAGAGTGCTGTTTGAATTGACAAATGAAACTCGTGATATTAAAGTAAACGATCCAGTCCAATTTGTTCCTGTAACTGAAGTTTCAGATAACGGAATCATTAAATACTCTCTAGAAGAGTACATGGAAGTTGAAAATGATTTATTGGCTTCTAAACCAGTTGAAAAAGTAGTTGAAGATACAATTCCTGAGGAATTAAACATTACTTTGAAACCAAGAGTAGATTTTGCAAGTCAGCCAGATATTACGACAACTTCTGAAGTTTCTCCTTTAGAATTGACTATTGAAGAAACATTGCGTTTAAGAGCAGAAGAAAGAAGAAAGAAACTAAAAGAATTTAACTACAAATTCCATAACAATGTTTCTAGAATCGATGAGTTGGAAAAAGAGCCAGCTTACAAAAGATTAGGAATAGATTTGTCTAATTCTCAGTCTAATAATACAAATTCTAGAATCTCTGTTGGAACAGACAGTAATAATGATTTACAATTACGTTCAAACAATTCATTTTTGCACGATAACGTAGATTAATTTTTAGAATCATAATATTGGGTAACCCGAAAATTGGATTTAATTTTCGGGTTATTTTTTTTATCTTCGCACAGAATTTCAAAATTTGACTTCCTAAATAGGTTTTTAAAGTGAATCTGATTGTCACCCTGAGCGAAGTCGAAGGGTCAAATTAATACATCAATTAATAAGCGTTAGCTTATTCTAATAAAAATATAAACATGAGTTTACAAACACTAATCATGGACGAAATCAAAAACGCCATGAAAGCAAAAGATACAGTCGCTTTAGAAGCTTTAAGAGCTGTTAAATCTGAATTATTGTTGGCTTCAACGGCTTCAGGATCTAAAGAAGATTTGTCTGAAGAAGATGAGATTAAATTGCTTCAAAGATTGGTTAAAACCCGTAAAGAAAGCGCAAGAATCTTTACAGAGCAAAACCGTCCAGATTTGGCAGAACCAGAATTGGCTCAAGTTGCTGTAATCGAGAAGTTTTTACCAGCGCAATTAAGTGAAGAAGAAGTAGAAGCTGTAGTGGCAAAAATCATTGCTGAAACAGGAGCTTCTGGAATTGCTTCAATGGGTAAAGTAATGGGATTAGCCTCTGCTCAATTAGGTGGAACTGCTGAAGGAAAAACCATTTCTACAATTGTGAAAAAATTACTTTCGTAAATATAATTTTAGATTTTAGACTGTAGATTTTAGATTCCAATCAGCAATCTAAAATCTATAATCTAAAATCAGAAATAAAATGACCTCGTAGTTCAACTGGATAGAATATCAGATTTCGGCTCTGAGGGTTGGGGGTTCGAACCCCTCCGGGGTCACTATAAAATTTAAAAAGCCTGAGAATATACATTCTCAGGCTTTTTTATGGTTCGAAAACCCTTATTTGATTTTGTGTTTTAGAGAGTTTCCCTTTTTGCAAGTAATTTTGGTTAGAAGCTCACCAAGTTTTTTTGTGTCAATTATTTAAAATTAGCCTAAACATTCTAAGTATAAAACCATTTTCAAATTATGCATAACTCCTTCATTTTGCCAAACTATTGTTGTTCAAGAATATTATTAATCGGGGTTATTTCCGTCTTCAAGCCCTTTTTTAATTAGTTTTTGATTTTCTTTAGTTTTAAGTGCTGGACTTGGATTATTTTCCAAAGTAAGAGCAGTCCAATAGCGAACTGATGAACTCTGATGTTTAAGTAGGGATAGCATTATGTCAATACTTGTATTGTCAGTTCTACCATTCAAAGCCCTTACAAGTTCTCCAAGTGTCTCTGTGTCTTTTGTGTTTTTCAATGCTGTTTGCAAGTTTTCTAAAATTTCATCACTTCCTAATAAAGGTTGTTTAAATGCAAAAAAATAATAATTTTCAGGTTTAGTATTGTTCTCGATTATTGAAAGCCATAACTTCAGGTTATCAATGTTTTTTGAATTGAAAAGTGCCTCTAAAATATCTTCATCCATTTTGGTTTTATCCACTAAAGAAATCAAATATTCTCTGTCTTTTTGAGTTGGACTATTTGCGAGAGCTTCTAAAGAAATTCTTTTTGTTTTGTCATTTTCAATGAGAGGTTTGAGTAATTCCAAAAGATTTCCCATTTGTAATTCTTTAACTGTATATATGGCATAACCTTTTAAATTAATATCCCAAGTTGCAACTGCGTTTTTTACAATTTTTTCTGTTTGCAAATCGTTGGATGTTTTAGAAAGGCTTTGAATGGCAAGGACTTTTGCCTTATCATTGTCTAAATTTAATTTTCGATAAGCAGTTTGTTTAATTGAGTCTTTGTCCAATTGTATGTACATTGGAAACATATGTGCATCTCCAAAGTTTTCATTTTTTACTAGAAAATCAAATAATTCATCAGTATGGTTCGTTTTCAAACTTAATAAAGCGATTCCTGACCAAATTAAATTTCCTTTTTCTTTTTCTGTTTTTATTTTTACTAAAAGATCGTTTTCCTTGGATTTGTCATTTGTTGATGCAACTAATAAGTAGGCGAGAATTCGATTGTATGAATTTTGGGAATTCAATAAATTATCAATATTTGATTTATAAAGATTTTCATTTTTAAAATTTAGCATTGAATAATTATTAAAGTCAGTTCCTTTCAAAGACTCAAACAATCGAGTATTATCACTATGGGGAGTTAAAATTAATGGGTATTCCTGAAATAATTTATTTAGTTTTTCTTCAGTTAAATCAGATTTTACAATTTTTTCAAAATCATTTTTGAAGTCAGAAACCGTTTTTTCTTGAGCGAAAACTGATAATGTAAATATTGAAAAAATTATAATGAGTATTTTCTTCATATCAGTAGTGTTAAAAATTGTTTTGCAAAACGCATTGATTCTAAATGTGGTTTTAGTGCTATAAAATTTAGTATTTTATATTAACTGAAAATATGGTATAAAAACATTGATTCAGTTACAAAAGTTTAGGAGATTTATTTTCGTCTAGTTATTAATTGGACTATTTCTTAAAGTATAAGTTACCAGATTTTTTATATTCTCATGGGTATTATTATATTTTTTATCCTCCAATTCAAAGTTCAATTTTTTTAATATTGATACAGAATTAATATTGTCAGAAGATGGAAAAGCAGTTATTGTTTTTGCTTTTGTTTTTTGAAACGTATATTCTATAATTTTTTTGATTGCTTCGGACATTATTCCTTTTCCTTGAAATTCACTCAATAGTTCATATCCTATTTCTACAATTTCATTTTCAATATCAAAATTCCATAAACAAACTGAACCAATTAGGTTGTTATTTCCTTTTTCCGTTATGACCCAATAAATACATTCATTTTTCACTATTAAATTTTGCATTTTAACTATGTATTCTTCTGCATTTTTTAAGCTTGACGAATTGGCTCTTCCAACAAACGCATTTAGAATTGCATCAGAATGTAATTTATGAATCAAAACAGCATCCGTGTTTTCAATATTTCTTAATATTAATCTTTCGGTAGTTAGTAAAGGGAAATCTTTAAAATTCAATTCCATTCTGCATTTTTTTTGATTATTTTTTATCCATTTTGGATTTCGTCTGATACTAACTAAGTTACAATTACCACATCAGAAATATTAACTCAAGCTGGATAGAAGTGTGATAAACGTGACGGTCTTTATTTTCAAAAATAAGGATTTTTATCTCACTGCTTCTTTCCGGAATTTTTAAAAATATAGTAAACCGAAAACAGAAAGACAATACCGTAAATAACTGCCATTGCTGGATTCTCAAATTTTAAACTCTTAAAATCAAATTGCTTATATAAAGTTACTCCTAAAATGATGGCTACTATCCAAAAAACAAATGTTATAGGTTGGTTTTTATTTTCCATATTTAGATTATTGGTTGTTAAATGTTTTTCTGGTTCAGATCTATAGTTTATCTTGTTCAGCTCTTAATAAATCGAAAATACTCTCGCTCTTAAAGTTCTCCATAAATAAATTAATTAGAGGTACAGTTGGGCTTTTGGGATATTTTTTCATGAATCGGTTAAATTCTTGAATGTTTTCTGGATAAATATATTTTTCATCTGTTGCTCTTTCGGCAGTTGGAGTATTGTCTTGACCAACTAAATAATCCATTTGGTAATTTTTGTATTCTTCTTTTACAGATGAAATTAATTTTGAATCAGGATATTTGGTCATGAAATTTTCCCAAGAAATTACTCTGTCACCTAGATCTTTAAATGAAATAACAAGTCCCGCATCTGCAGAATAAAGCGTTTTGTTTTCTTCACTTTTCAAGTACAGATACTCTTTGTAATCGCTCGTTACGTAATCTTTGAAAATTCTATAATAAAAATCAGGTACAGGCTCTATTTCGACATATCCTTCTCCAATTTCCCAAAACTCTAATTGATGCTTATTAAGTTTTTCACCTAAAAGCTTTACAGCTTTTTTATCAGCTTCATCTTCATTGTAAAATTTATCCAATATTCCAGATTCTTTTTCGGCTATCTGTCCCAACAAAGTATTGTTTTCTTCAATATACTTTTCGTATAGTGCGTTTCCAGCTTCTTTATTGGGTAATGTTTTTAATTTTAGAACAATTTCATTTTTGTTTTTAGAAAATTGCTCTAATAAATCAGAATTTGATTGTGCAGTTTGTGTAGAACTTTCAACTTTGGCGCTGTCTTTCTTTGTTGTCTCTTTATTTTGAACATTTTTAGTATCTGTTTGCTTGCATGAAGAAAGTAAAATTACGGAAGTAATTACTACGAAGAATTTTCTCATTTTTAGTTTGGTTTATTGAGCTAATATAGAAAATATTTGCAATACATTTTAGTCATAAAAAAAGGACAAAAAATAATTTTGTCCTTTGTTACTATTTAGGGATACTGCGTAATTCTAACTTTTCGCCTTACAAATAAGATGGTATCAATATCTTTTTCAGAATAATTATGGACTACGATTTTTATCGAATCGTTTATTTTTTTTAGAAAAAGTTCTTTGTAATTAGGCTGATGGCTTGATCCTCCAAATTCGTTTAGAGAATCTAAAGCTTTAAATGAAAAAGGAGGGGCTTTATGTGGAGAATCGAAATAAATTTTAAACATTAAGTTCCTCTCTAAGTTTTTTTTATTGCTGTAGTATTCATTGATAGAAATTGCAGAATCAATCTTTAATATAGAATTATCCTTTAGTTTGATTATCTTTTTTGTAGGCAGATAGATATATGTTACAGAATGTGTTAGGTATTTGTCATAAGAATCAATTGGGAAAAAATGATTTATGATATAAGCCAAAGAGATAAAATAAATGAATAAAATGAGGATTTTGTATCTTTTGGTAAATGAATTTTCTGTGTTTTTGTAAAAAAGGAAATAGGCTTGACAAAAGAATAAAATAAGAAAGAATGATACGTAAAGGACTTTTTCAATCCAGTCATTTTTCCTGCTAAAACTTAAACAGTAAAGTTCTAGTTTAAAGCTTAAAAGATAAACAGCGATAAGTGTTAAATATAAAAACGAGTTTAATTTTAGGATTTTTGAAAAACTAATTATACTCCATTTTCTAGTAATAGTTATCACTATTATAGAAATGGTTATTGAAAAAGCTAAAAATAAGATAATACATATAAATAAACCCACAATAGTATCGATAGAAGGGACTCCAAATTGTAATTGGTTAAAAAGCATTGGGTTTTTCTTTAAAAGTCTTTATTTCCTAGAAAACAAATTCTCAACAACCCAAGCAGGGCCAATTAATAAAAACTGAAGATCTTTTAAGAAAGAAGGCTTTTTGCCTTCAATATTATGTCCGTAAAATTGCCCAATTCAAGCAATAACAAAAACACCTATTGAGAATGCCCACAACGGAACAATTTGCCCGATATAATAATTGATAACTAAACAGATTCCAGAGAATACAGCGATTTTTAACGCCATAGAAATCGATAATCTGATATAGAAAACCAGAACAAGAAGCAGAACCACGAAAGCCCAGTTTTCAATAATTGGAGCATTTAATTGTAAAGTATTTGCGATAATCGTACTCGGGATACTCATAAGTAAACCTACGATAGAAAAGAAAATGGCAGGTACGCAAATGTAATGTATCGCTTTGTTGGTTGGGTTCTGATGACTTACGGCATATTCTGCAAACCATTGGTCTAATGTTCTCATTTTTGTGGTTTTAAGGTTAGATGCGTAAATCTAATGAAATTTCTTTTAGGTTGTTTGAGAATCAACTTTCTGGTTGTACTGAAAAACATTATCCCAAAGTTCATCAATTGCAATAAGCGCTTCATTAATCGGAATCACATTCCATTTTCCATTAGTTTCTATTCCGAGACCAATGCTTTTTAATTTTAATAAAGCGTCGTTTACGTCAAAATCCAAATCAGTATTTAGTTTGGTTTTAAACCAAGATTCAATTTGATGGTCTAGTTCTTCGGCTGTTAAAGAATCTTCGCTTTCGTGTAAAAATGTATAAGCCAGAATCGTTTCTTTTAAAGCTTCTTCTTCCGAAGAATTTAATAAAGAATAAAACGCACCGCTATTGTTCCCGACATTTTTGAAATACAAACTGTCAGAAAGTGTTTTAGAATACCTGATTTTCTTATTTATGAAGTTGTTGTATTGACGGAAACAATAGGCTCCTAAAATTCCAAGAGCAATTAAGCCTTGATTTAAAGAGGTTTTACTGTTTAACAAATCGATTGTTTCGCCAGTCTGATAAGCATCATACATGTTAATCAAAGCAGGAATTACCTTGGCGCTTAATAACGAAAGTCCACCAAAAACACCTGGAACCCAAAGCAGCAATTTGTCCTTAAGAGACATTTTCGGAATGGCATTCGGGAAAATGGTTTCAAGATCATTTTTAGGAACACGTTTAAAGATTTTCAATGCAATAGACCCTGGATCGATCGGCATTTTGCCTAATTTGACTTTCTTTTTCTTGAAATAATCTGCTTCGCTGTAATTGAGGTAAATCAGCACTCGGTCATAATATTCAATTTCGACTTCTTTGGTCCAGAAAAAGTATTTTTTGACTTTTTCTTTTGCCTTGTGATGCCCACGCGCATAAAGTTCGAAATCTTTAAAAGCATTAAAATCGATAGAAAGATTCAGTCCAATCAAATCAGATTCATGAAAGGCGTCGTTTAAAGCTTCCTGATTAATTCTGTAGTAATTGCCGCGTTCGAGAACTTTTAAGAGGGTTTCTTTAAAAACGGGAAAACTGCTTTTATTGATGAACTGTTCGCGTTCCTTTTCGCTTAAATCTGGATCGTAGAGTGCATAATGCTGTTTTAGATTTCGGTTAAGATTAAAAGATTCGTAATGGTAATAGTGTTCGATAATTTCGAACAGCTTCTTAAAATCATCGACCTTTTGCGGATTTTCAGCAAAAGCAGCAATTTGCTGTTCCAGTAAAAATTCTTTATTAAACGGAATATAATGTTCTCTAGTCATGCGGACTTCATTTCGTGGCTTTTACAGATTGCAAAAATAAGGCTTTTTTCTTAGGTGCAAAGATGCAGAGGTATAAAGCAACAGAGGTTTCTAAGAGTGATGTTTTTTACCACAAAGTACGCTAAGAATTTTTAATGCGAGACTTAATAAAACCGCAAAGTTCGCAAAGCTTTGTGGTAGCATAGTTTTCCCGCAGATTCTGCAGATTAGGCAGATAAAACAAAATCTCTTAGATCTGCTAAATCTGCGAGAGAAAAACTTAGCGAACTTTGCGTGACCCTTTGCGCTCTTTGCGGTTAATTTTTTTTAACGCAAAGAGCGCTAAGAATTTTTAATGCGAGACTTAATAAAAACCGCAAAGTTCGCAAAGCTTTGTGGCAGCATAATTTTCCCGCAGATTTTGCAGATTAGGCAGATAAAACAAAATCTCTTAGATCTGCTAATCTGCGAGAGAAAAACTTAGCGAACTTTGCGTGACCCTTTGCGCTCTATGCGGTTAATTTTTTTTTAACGTAAAGAGCGCTAAGAATTTTTAATGCGAGACTTAATAAAACCGCAAAGTTCGCAAAGCTTTGTGGTAG
>Ga0099826_10000373_pt1 | contig 20776 bp, 12 predicted proteins | sample Mtrugardesep15_FD_76830 | JGI IMG/M metagenome (GOLD analysis project Ga0099826, IMG submission 76830) | Root nodule microbial communities of legume samples collected from California, USA - M. trunc garden sep15 | ecosystem: Host-associated > Plants > Roots > Nodule | place: USA: California... | reverse complement strand
GATGATTTTCTCTCAATCAGAGTAGGGTTTGATCTTGAACCTGTAAAGAAGCCTCTTCTTTTTCACGGTGGGATTGTCGACAGTGAGGAACAACTTTCCAAGTTCTGCAACTTTAAAGCTATTTGAAACCACTGGTTCATCAGTCGGGGTCATCTTTGTAGCCTTCTGTATAATAACTCCATATGCATCCTTATCATCTGGTTTGAATTCAGCACTATAACTAATCTCCCAGCCTACGACGCGCAACTCCCAGACAATAATGCATTTCTGCAGATCACACACATCAATTCGCTGAGATATTCCATTCATAAACTAACAAGTAACAATACAAACACGACAGAGTATAGCGTAGTTAGAAAAAGAAGAGCGGAAACACACCTCATAAATAGCAATTTCCACAGTTTGCTTTGTGCTCGGTTTTACAGGAATTTCTGTGGTGGGATCATTAACGCTGAAATCTGGGTTGCAATCGCAAAAATCAACACTCAGACCACCATATTGAACCGGCACTTGCTCGGGAGTGATATACCTATTTAATTTCAAAAATAGAAAGTGAGTTCACAAATCACAACCCAAAAAACAAACCGAAGATCAAACATTGAAAAAGATTAAAAAAATATAAGGGTGGTTAACAATGTTCATTGTTCACTTCACTAACTTGAAAAGTGTATCAGGAGACTTGGATGCGCCTGCAAACACAAATTTGCTCTTTGTCCTCTGAGTCAAGAACGGATTGAGTATGGTATAGAATGCAAGATACCACCACGGCACATTGATAAAAACCTAGAGAGTTCGAAATTAAACAACAAAGAAAACACACCATATCAGTCATCATTTCACAATTCATATTACCTACTATCAATAAAGCACCAACACAAACACTATATCAGGCATCATATCACAACACATTACTTAACACCAGAACACGTTAATATTGGTAATAATTTTAAAAACTGGAATAATTGAAAGTAATCACATGTTGGACACCGGTCACGCCTTCAATGCAAACCGTTAGGGCTACATACTATTAATTTCCCCTTTTTAAATCACCAAATAGAAAAATGGGTGAATCACCATGTTAATACTCAATTGTAAGGGCTTGTTCAAAAAAAATACTCAATTGTAAGGATCGAGTAATTTGATGTCCAAATATTCAAAATGGCAAATTAGCCCCTAAAAATGAAACTTAACAATCAATTTAGTCTCTTTGTCAATCAATTTTGATCTAAGAAGCACGGACACTCCTTGGATTAGGCGTGTCCTGGTGTCGGACACGTGTCGTGTCCGACACTGACACGACACTTGTAATTACACTGCATTATGTGAATTTTTCAAATTATTAGCTGTGTCGGCGTGTCCGTGTCTGGTGTCTGTGTCCGTATCCGTGCTTCATAGATTCTGATAAATCTAAATCACAAAATAGATATCAACAAAAACCCTATCAGATGTATGGAAACATGATGCTACTTAACATATCATCAACAACTTGTCAACTCAACATTTCCAACTTTGTCAGATGACATAGGGATTGAATTGACTGACAACCTTCAATTTAAAGTAATAGTACCATTTCATAAATTCGGGGACCAAACTATCCAGTATCAAATCCCTACAATTTCAATGACTAAAATAGTGATTGACTCATAAACAATAGAATTAATACCTCAAATCGTCCCTGTAATTTCATAAAATATGAAGAATCCAAAATTACAGGGGTGGAATGGTTCTTTCATTTTACCTATTTTCAGACCTCGCCCAAATTACAGGGGCTATTTGAGGTATTAACCCTAAATAGTACAATAACATAGGTATATAAATAGTGTTAAGCCTCCTCTTACACATGCTATGAAGCACAAACACTGACACGACACCGACACATAATTACATTAACTTATGTGACTTTCTCAAATTATCAGTGGTGTCAGCATGTGTGTCCATGTCCGTATCCATGCTTCAAATAGCAAAACATTAAAATTGAGAAAGTAAAGTATAAAGTGTGAATGATGAACCTGTTTAGCAACAAACTCAGGATAATTATCCTGAAGCAACTGCAAAGCCATTTTAGTAGCAACCCTTAATTCCTTTTTAGCAGGACCAGGAGAATTTTTAAGATCATTAACTTGAAAAAGAGTATTAACACCACCAGGACTAAAATCAAGTTTCCTAATACTCTTTTCCAAAAACTGAACCCTCCAACGCAAAAACCTCTCCCTCTTTTCTTCACTCCCAAATGTCTTCTCATAAAGCTCCTTATTCTGAAACTCACCATACACATTATAACAAACCGGATGCCCTTCCCTCGAAAAACCATGCATGAAAACAACTTTATCTAAATCATCGCCAAGATCTTCGTCCAAAAGTGCATCTATGTTGAATGATTTTCTCCACTGGAGTGTGTTTTGGAGCATCGTGTGTGATTCTTTTGGTTTGAAGTCTCTTGCTCGGAGGAATTTGAGGAGGATTGTGTCTGTGCGTTCGTCTTCGAGAAGAGGAACACCGTAGATTGAAACTTGTTGGTCTTTTAGGGATTGTGTTGCAAGCTGTTTGAATTGTTCGAGGGAAGTTCGTTCGGATTCGGATAGATCGGTTACTCTGTTGCTTTCTTCCTTGAATGAACCTAGATTCTGTGGAATCTTGTTCTGATTGGGTTGGTGTTGTTCTTTTGAGGGTTCTGATTCAGCTTCAGCTGCAACAACATCTTCTTGTTGTGATGGGTTACCTTCTGTATCGGTTACTGGTTGTTCAGGAGCATCGGTTAGTTCAGTTTTCTCGGTAACTGGGAGCTCCGGTTCAGGGGTTAGGGTAGATGAATAGGTTTCTTCATGAGGAGGAGTAGGGTTTGGGGGGTTATTTTCGGCCATTTGAGAGAGAGAGAGATGTTGGAGTGGAAGTGAGAAGTTGAAGAAGTATGAACCAGTGTACTTACGACAACTCCTAGATGGTTTCAAAACACGACATTCAGCGGCCGAATCCTATGCTTTCTGTCATTGTTCTTTTTTGCAAACTTATCTTGTTTTTTTTTTCTTTCCTTTTTACATAAATGATGTTTATTCAACTACTTTTTATACTCCATTTGTCACATAATAAATAAACGGAAATGTTAACCAAAGAAATATAGAAATAATTAATTATAATATGTGTGTTACATTTAATTTTTAATTATTTAATGGATTAAATGCATATAATTTTAGAAAATATTTTTTACTCTGAGATAAAACTACCCATAAATAAATTACTTGTAAAATAAAATTGTTTTAAAATAATTGATTTATTTTATTTTTTAATACGATATTAACTATTTTTTTAATTATAACTCTAATTAATATTTTCTCCGTCTAAATTTAAGTGAGCATTCTACATTTCATACTTATTAATAAAATATATTAGAGAAGGAGGAAAGTATTGATGCATTTACCATTATCATAAATACAAAGTATAATATATTGAATTAAGAGTGATGAAAGTAGTAATAATTAGAGTTATAATTGAAGAAAAAAAATTAATATTGCATTGAAAGTGAACTGGTTCAGTTAATTTATGACATTAATTTTTTACAAAATCTCACTTATCATGGGACGGAGGAAGTACTACTTTTATCACTCACAATTCAATATATTATATTTTGCATTTATGATAATGAAGAATGCACCAATAGCTAACAAGACATTCAAAACTATTTTTATCTCTTTCATTTATACAATTTTTCTTAATACATATGATATGAACAAAAAATTCATTTATAATGAGACGAAGGGGGTAATAAAAGTATCTCGTTGCTTCAAATATTGTTGTTGTACAAATATATTTTCTTTTACTCTCACATTAATTCTAAAGAGATGAATTTATAGCCAATAGGTTATTTGATCAACAAAAGAAAATGAATTCAATAAAGAAGGAAAATATTAGCAAATACATTTGGGTCTGAAGCATAAAACAAAGTTATGTTCAGAGTATGAATGCAACATATAAAATAAAAAACAGAAAGAGATGACACAACAATTTATACAAGTTCCTTTTAGACACTAAGAGTAGTCTATTATTCAAAGGATTTTCACTATAATCACTAATATTACAAATGCTCAAACACACAAGCAAGAGACTTCTATTATTCAATCACATAAGAAAGATAATTCCTTTGTTCAATTACATATGAAAGAGACTTGTACAATCTAACTTAATCAAATAAAAGATTGTTTGGGTGTTACACTTGATATAGAATCAGAGGTGTAATCAATACAATTCAGATTGGACTATAAGACATAAGAATTTATAAGATGTGAAAGTTTATAAGAAATTCTTCAAGTGTTTGTGCGCTTTTGATTTTGATAGAGTAATGACACTTGTAAAAGTTCATAGAACTCTTTTATTCTTCAAGTCTTCAACTCATTATATAAATGGAAATCTGAGAGACGTTGGATAGTACCAACACATAAATTTGAGTTATTGAGAAGTCTAATCAAAGACGTTAGAATATTTCTTAATTCGATTAAGATTAAGGTGACTGAAAGGTCATTTAAAATTCTTTTACTTTAAAAGTGATTTAGTTTATATTCTTTTATACTTTATCATCATCAAAACATGAGAGACATTGTGCAATATCCATTTATACCCAACACAAATATATTTTCAACCCCTCATAACTCTCAACCAAAGTATTGGTGTAGTGATTAAGGACTTTTATGAGGATAAGGGTAAGCTTTGAAATTAAACAAGCAGCACACTAAAAATAAAATTTTCTTTGGCTGACATAACATACACGTGGCTTATAGAAAGATAAATATTGTTGGCCACCAAGTAACAGAAACCACACAAATACCATAGGTCCCACTTTAAATCCTCTCATAGATTTTAAGATAACAATACCAAAATAAAATCAAGGCCTAAAATCAAATACCAATTGTAGAGATTGAGTGAGCATTAACAAACTATAGGCTATGTATTGTAGCCTAAAATTACCATTTTTTTAGTTTATGAATGGCACGATTATTTTCAAGCAACCCACAGATTTCTCATAAACTAGTTATATGTTCAAATTTTAGGTATTATGATGTTATTAAAACTTCAAAAAATGCATGTTATAGAGTCAGAAGAAAAAGAAAAACTTGGAGTGTTTCAAAGTTACAATGCTGTAGCAGCAATAGTACAAGTAGCTCAGAACAATTATACTTTGCTGATCAGAAAGTGAAGTTGGAGATTGAGAATGATAGTGAAAATATGAGGCAAAAGTTGGATTTTGTGGTGTGTGAATATGGATGGAGGATAAGGAGATTGATTGAGAATGCAGATGAGATAAGAATGGCAGCTCAAGTTCAAGCTGAAGCTTTTCATGATCCTGTAGCTCTTTTCAATGACTTGTTCTTTCAATTCTTTAAGGTTCTGCTTCTCTCTTTTTATTAGTGTTTATATTTCATCTTCGTTTTTATGTACCTTTCATATGCTATTTTATTTTTTATGAAATTGTTTAAATAGTAACAAGATTTTGAAATATGGTGGAACTTGAGTGTAAAAATTCTCTGATCATCTGAACTCTCTTGATGTGAAATTAGGGGGAGTTTATAGAGAGTAATAGTCAGAGGAGTCAAATACCAATTTAGCTTCTCAAATTGTAGGATGGTAAATTTAGTTTTTTTTCGAGTAGTCTATCGGAGAAAATTTCACCCTTAAGATGAATAAGCGGTAAATTTATATAATGTACTTTGATGGATGAAAGGTTATATAAGGAGTAATAATCAGAGGAGTCAAATACCAATTTAGCTTCTCAAATTGTAGGATGGATAAATTTAGTTGTTTTCTCAAATAGTATAGTGGTTAGAATTTCTTCTTTAAGGAGAATAAATGGCGAATTCAAAGTTCTATCTCTGACTCCTACATATTTAATGCAATGTTTCTATCCCTACCAACCGAGCTATGCTGATGGAGACAAATTTAGTCTCGTTAGATATAGGAAATTTTAAAATAATTTAAAAATTGAAAATCATTAATCTAATTAGTACTTTTAGATTAGTCAGATTAGTCCTTTAAAATAATAAATTTTGACCATCAAGCACCCACCACATTTTATTTGCCTCTTTAGCTGGTTGTTTAATGTTTTTTCCATTCTTGACCCAAATAGGCTGAAGTGCTTTCAGAACTGCTTTACAAGCTTAAATACTTACCTCCTGATAGGTACATTTGTTGTTATTTCTAAACAAGTTTATGTAGATTATCATTTATCAATGTGAATTGGTGACCTAAAAATATTATTTATTTTAAAGAAAAAAAACTCATGATAATATATATATACACTATTATTTAGGCATGCTTGTTTGGTGGCTGAGAATGATCAAGATTCACCAAAGGAACTTGTAGGTGTTATAGATGTTACTGTAATGAGAGACCAAGATGTGCTTGAACATCTCCCTGATGAAGCACAAGAGTACCTTTACATTTCAGGCATAGCAGTATCCAATGCTTTCAGGTGATTAAAGGATTTAATTACTATGACATCTCTGAAATATTCAAGTATTTTTAAATAGGTCATTGAAATAAAATATTTGTAGCCGAGTCCCTGAACACACAAAAAGAAAACTGTTATATAGTGACTGATTTAGATATTAAATATCAAATGGATTGCGTGGTTTACCGACATTTTACAAATCTGTCACTAAATAGGCCGTTAATTCATTTAGCGACCAATTTAGAGACTAATTTTGAAATTCAATCGCTATGTCGGTTGATATGGCAACTGAAAAAATTCAGTTTCTAAACACCAAAATAATTTTTGATTTGAACTAACAAGTTGTTAATCAGTAATTAAACAATTCAACGGTCAAAATAACACATTGATGTAATTAATGTGATGTTGTGAAACTATATGTTAATGAGATTAATTGATGGCACAGGAGGAGGAAAATAGCTACAGCTATGTTGAAAGCATGTGACATAATTTCCAATTTGTGGGGTACTGAGTTTCTTGTCCTTAGAGCTTATGAAGAAGATTTGGCTGCTCGAACATTGTACACAAATGCTGGCTACCAACTTGTGTCTAAAGATCCACCATGGACAAGTAATTGGGTTGGAAGAAAATGTCGTGTTCTTATGATCAAAAGAATTAGTTTATTGCCTAATTAAGTACATTATTCAATTCAAAAATTTAAGATATATATAAAGACAAAATAGTAGAAATGAAAAATGTATTCTATGTACATAGCATATGTCAGCATATTTAGTTCATTATTTCTCATTGATTACACACAAAACAAGTTACTCTGATACTATTCCAGTGTCATCAATCGTGGATAGCGAAAAATAACATTTTGTTCAAATCGTTTTGAAGACTGTAGTAAAATGGACATTAGCGATAATTTAAGTAATAATTATTTTCTTCGCTCTCAATTTTGTAGGATGAACCTTTCAAAACATGAAGCATATAACCAGAAAAAAAATTCAAAACACAGCTAGAGTTATTAAGTTTACTGCTGAACTTCTAACTTTTTTATGAAGCAAGCATATGTGAAGCAACTAAAATTCAGATTCCGTAAGCTTCTAAGGAATAAAAACACATAGCACTACAACAGAAATGGATTGCACTGAAAATCAATGAACATGATACCTTACCATCGTCTTTTCCTTCAGCAAAATCTAGTTCGACATCTGCTTTGATTGATCTACTTCTGTAAAAGGCGAAATGAGAGAAGTGCGGTCTACTTAAGTAATAATACTAATACTGCACTGATATATTCATCTGTTCTAACAAAATCTCCCATCCAAACACATTCTATGTCCGTCTACAATCTGTTGTGGGAAATTTTGGCATATGCTAGCAATATTAGAAAGATGTTAAAATTAGAGAAGAAAACCACTTTATATAGTTAGAATACTGAATAATGATCATCAACAACAGCAAAACAATTTCTCTAATCATAGGATCAACTACGTGAATCAATCGACCTCATGAAATCGTATCAAATACTTATCCTACATATGTCATTTATTTCCAAATCAGTCATCAAACGAGAGAACCATTCTATTTCACATACAAACCAGAAAAAGTGAATAAACACACATATATATGAATCTAAAATACTTACAACATATAAGTATCCAAGATTATTCATTTCTATATAAAACACAAACATTCGTATACAAAAGTATCAACTATAAATACAACATCACCAAAACTGTGCCTATGGTTCGACAATGATTTTTCCAGTAGCATGGCCATCCATGCTCTTAGTCCAAGCATCTTCAGCTTTGTTCAAAGGAAACTTGGAGTCAATTATTGTCTTGAGTTTTCCATCCTTCACCAATTGAGCGAGATGTTCCATGCCCTCGCGCTTGACATTTACAAAATACGGTACCGACCGCTTCTTTGAAAAAGTAAGTTTCTGCAGCGCAGAAAACAACATTGAACTTGGGCCAGGTGTTATATCCACTACAACCCCTCTCTCAGTCAAATTAGGTTCAAAAGTTGACCACGGTATTCCAATGGTGCAATGTATTACTGCATCATATTTTTTACCAGATGGACTCTTCAGTGATGTTCCCTCTGGAGTCTTGTAGTCAAGAACCTCGTCAGCGCCTAAGCTCTTAACAAAGTCGATGTTGCGAGCACCACAAGTAGCTGTTACGTGGTTGTTCCCTAGTTTGGCAAGCTGAACAGCGTATGCACCTACACCACCTGAAGCAGCAGTTACCAAAATATTCTTCTGCTCGCCAGTCCCGTCAAGCTTAATTCCTCCGATTTCGGTGAGGGCATCATGAGCTGTGATACCAGTTATAGGTAAACCTGCAGCGTCAGCAGCTGATACTTCAGATGGTCTGGCAGCTGTTAAGCTTACGCTAGCCACCGCAAACTCAGCTAGTCCACCTCCATACTGTTATTTATCATAAAGCAAAATTGAAATCGGATAATAATCATTGTAATCAGTATACTGACATATGAATAATGCAGAGTTAGATTAGAGATAGGATCATATCCCTATAGTTGTGAATCGAGAAATATTTAATGTTACCAGTGCATATGTACCACAAGTACAGGGCAGAAGAGCATACAAATCAATGTTACCAATAGTGGACTACTGGTACCTCGCGCTTGAGTAATACTCACTGACTCTTCAGTTTTGTTATTTTAAAAACCCTAAAATTCTGTTTTTTTTTTTTTTCCGTTACATACGCTAGGAGAAACTGGAAAAGCAGGCGCTAGCGCTACTGCCCTGATAGCGAAACTAGGATACTGTAGCACCACTATTCGACAAATTTGATATGAATAAACCTGTTACACAACAGCATAATTTTACAATAGAAAACATGTGCCGTCATCATTTATTACACTAGATTTCAGATAAACACATGAATAATTCACCTCTATCTGAGGGGCAATGAAGCAATATTATTATGCAACTAAGAGATGGTGAGGTTTGAGGCAGAGTAAGGTTGTTATCTTGTGACCAATCTTGCGATCAAGTTGCACAAACTACATCTACATATAAGAGGGTAAGGCTTCATAAATCATACCTTTCTAGTGTTCCTCCATATACCTCCATGTTCTTATTTGGTTTACCAATTAGCACAAAATAGTAATCTATAACAATTATTCTATGCTAAGAAAATCCTTTGCCTTATGACACATGGCAAAAGTTTTGCACTTCTGTTTCCTACCATTTTTTTTTTCCTAGATTCGTGCATGAGCGCGGGACGGGATCTTTACTTGTATAGATTCTATAGAATAGAAAACAATTTCTTTGGAGAAATTGTTTGAAATTCACACTTGAAATAACACAGACGATAGAAACAGATGAAAAACAGAAACCTAAGGAAGTGAAAGAAAGATGTAAGTACTTCATTTGTGAGTTTCGCAATAACTTTGTCGCCAGCTTTAAAATCCTTGACTTGTGGTCCAACCTCTACTACCTCTCCTGCTACATCAGTGCCTGAATCAAAGTACCAATATCAAAAGGAATGTTAATGATATCATAAAAGTAAGTAGGGAATGAGTCGGTTTGGATAAACCGTTTAATTAAGCACTTTTTGTAGGATAAATGTTATCATATCAGCACTTATATATGTTATTTCTACAATCAAATAAAATCATTGTCAAATTATTTTCATATAAGCTACTAGTTGTTTTCGTATGCTATCATGTAGACTTTATGGAAATAAGCTGAAAATAGAAGGACATGTTGCAAGCTATTTTCACAAGTATAAAGTCTCACAAGTGTTTATGTTATTAGATAAGTTCAAATAAATTAATCCAAACAAGGTCAAAGACAAAGAGAATTGCTTGTTTCAGTAAATACACACATAAATAATTTTTATAAACCAATCTAAACTCAGATTTAAGTAAAAAAGATGGATTAGTGAGTCATACAAGGTATATGGGGAAATTTTCGAGGTAAACGCATAACGCGAAGAACACCCTTCTGAATCTTCCAATCAAATGGATTAATGCTAATTGCTTCCAACTTGATTAAAACTTCATTGGTCTTCGGAGTTGGAATTGAAACTTCAACATGCTGCTTAAAACAAATAACTGAATTGAAACTTATTCAAATGTAAAAGGAATTAGGTTAATTTAATAATAAAAAATTAGTATTAATAACGGCGACACTAATAACCATTTTACAAGTATCATTTTTGCCTCGTTTGAGGTTATAAAGTCAAACTCTTATCACTGAGCTGACAAATTGGTTAATTTCAAGAAAGAACGATAAAAGAACAGTTTCATCACCTTCAATCCAGATGCACCTCCGCCGTAGGAATTGTACTGAACAGCTTGCATATGTTTTGCAGACATATCTATCTCCAGACTTAGTGTTGTTCATTTGTCTTTAGTTTATATATAAACTATATTATGTTATTTTTGAATGGACCATTACTCATTGGAATTCAGATACTTGTTCATTACGTAAACTAACATGAAGACCTTTTCTCTGTGAAAAATAAAAATAATTCAAACTACAAAATTTTATGGATTTTTTTTATTTTGTATACGTTTTCAATAATAAAAAAAATACGTACTTCATCCTGTCACTATTATAAGCAAATATTTCATTTTTAGATTTATTGAATAATTAATGTATCTGATTTATGATATAGGTCATATACATTAATTATTAAATAAATCTAAAAAAATATTTGCTTATAACGGTGATAAGAGTAGTATGTCAAAAAAATATTATTAAAAAAATACCTACCTACCCCAATTAACTAAGCAACTAGTAAGGGTATATTCGATGGGTTTGGTTTTAGGTGAAAAAAATTGATAACCCGTCAAAAATAGTTAAATTGGTTTGGCTTGGTCCATTTTTGCAATCTTCTCTCACAAAATTCAAACCAAACAGAACAGATGAAGAAAGTGTCAATTTAGATTGATTTAAAAATAAATAAATTAGTTTGTTATGCATTGGTGGTGTATTTTTTCTTTTACGCATCCAATCAAATAACATTATACATAGTCTAGTTCAACTTTTACATCATCAAAAACACTTTTAGTAGACTCAAAAGTGAAAAGTAACATTTCTAACATGTTCGGTTCAATTTCTCAAAATCAATTCTCACCTCGAAAAACAATTTTAATTGAGGTTACAATTCCTAACATTTTTTTTTGTTACATTTTAATTGAAGTTACAATTCCTGACTTTTGAGTTAACTAGAATATATTCTGCATGATTTTGTTTTTGATATATGTCGTTCAGAAAGCCGAGACATTGCTGGTCGGGTGGCTTTACTTCTTTGGTAAATTTGGGTTGCACGTAATGATGTCATTTGGAATGACGCTCATCATACATCTACGAGCATTGGGAAGACGACACTAGATGCATGACAGTAATGGCAAGAGGTTCATAAACAACCCTTACTATCAGTTGTGTAACATGGGCATAATAGAGTTCAAGACAACAACTCAGTTGGGGAGAAACCGAGCGAGACGTGGTTGAAGTGCAATGTGGAAGCCGCGTTCCATAACCGCAACCATATTACAACTTTTGCGTGTTGTGTTAGAGACTCTCGCGGGCGGTTTATTCGGGCTCAAACAAAGTGACAGCGGGCAAATATGACAGTTTTGGAGGGGGAGGCAGTAGCCTTACTCGAGTTCCTTCACTTTGCTGATGCGAACAAATGGGACTGGGTTTTCTTCCAGTCTAACTCAGCTACTCTAGTGCAAGCTCTATCGTCTCCAGACCATGGTGATTCATAATTCTATGCTATTGTTTTTAGTATTATTTATCAGTTATCTTTACATTCCAACTTCGAGGTGAAGTTTGTTAGAAGACAAGCGAACATGGTTGCTCATACTTTAGCTAGGGCGGCCTGTTCTTGGGTTAGTCAACATATTTTTGATTCTTATCCTTCTTATATTGAACTTTGGTTGATTAATGATAATAGTTAACTTTGCTTCGGTAAAAAAAAAAAAAATTCAATTCTGCATTAAATTTTGTATTTTGGTTATTACAACTCATTATTTTCTTTTACCGCCCTTCATCAATTCTCATTTCTTTTAGCTGCATACCCAAAGTTCCATTATTTTTTCTTGAATGGAATCGGCGAACTAACCTTGAATGGATTGAAGGCTGAAAATCAATATCCTCTGTAGGAAGCAAAACTGAAATCAAGAAGTTTTTCCAACAATCAAAACCTGAAGCAAGCATATGTGAAGCAAATAAAATTCAGATTCCACCGGCTTCTAAAGAATAAAAACACATGGCACTACAACAGAAATGAATTGCACCGAAAATCAATGAACATGATACCTTACCATGGTCTTTTCCTTCTACAAAACCTAGTTCGACAGCTGCTTTGATTGATCTACTTCTGTAAAAGGCGACATGAGAGAAGTGCGATATGAGATCGATAGAGAAGAGCAACCAAAGAGAGAGCTCAAGGGAAAAGAGACCCTCTTCTTCTTCTGAGGAGAATTCTACTGCTGTAGTTATTTTCTATGCGAGCTTTCTCTCTTTTCTTGATACTTAAGCAATGGTTATACTCCACTCATATATTCATCTGTTCTAACAAAATCTCCCATCCAAACACACTCTAAGTTTCGTCTACAATCTGTTGTGGGAAATTTTGACCTATGCTAGCAATATTATAAAGATGTTAAAATTAGAGAAGAAAACCACTTTATATCAGTAGAATGCTGAATAATGATCATCAACAACAACCAAACATTTTCTCACTTCTCAAGATCAACTACGTGAATCAATCGAACTCATGAAATCGTATCAAATACTTATCCCAACATAAGTCATTTATTTCCAAATCAATCATCAAACAAGAGAACCATTCTAGATCACATACAAACCAACCAGCAAGGGAGAATCAACACGTATATATGAATCTAAAATACTTGCAACATATAAAGTATCCAAGGTTATTCATTTCTATATAAAACACAAACAATCGTATACAAAAGTAGAAACTATAGATACAAACTGTGCCTATGGTTCGACAATGATTTTTCCCGTAGCATGGCCATCAATGCTCTTAGCCCAAGCATCTTCAGCTTTACTCAAAGGAAACTTAGAGTCGATAATTGTCTTCAGTTTTCCATCCTTCACCAATTGAGTGAGATGTTCCAAGCCCTCGCGCTTGATAGTTGAAAAAAACGGCACCAACCGCTTCTTTGAAAAAATAAGTTTCTGCAGCGCAGAAAACAGAATTGAACTTGGGCCAGGTGTTAAATCCACGACAAACCCTTTTTCACTCAAATTAGGTTCAAAAGTTGACCACGGTATTCCCGTGGTGCAATGTATTACTGCATCATATTTTTTACCAGACGGACTCTTCAGCGATGTTCCCTCTGGAGTCTTGTAGTCAAGAACCTCGTCAGCGCCTAAGCCTTTAATAAAGTCGATGTTGCGAGCACCACAAGTGGCTGTTACGTGGTTGTTCCCTAGTTTGGCAAGCTGAACAGCATATGCACCTACACCACCTGAAGCAGCAGTTACCAAAACATTCTTCTGCTTGCCAGTCCCATCAAGCTGAATTCCTCCGATTTTGGTTAAGGCACCCTGAGCTGTGAGACCGGCTATAGGTAAACCTGCAGCTTCAGCAGCTGATACTTCAGATGGTCTGGCAGCTGTTAAGCTCTCGCTAGCCACCGCAACCTCAGCTAGTCCACCTCCATACTGTCATTCAACATAAAGCAAAATTGAAATCGAATAATAATCATTGTGATTAATATACCGACATATGAATAATACAAAGGATTGGAGATAGGATCATATCCCTATAGTTGTGGATCGAGATGTATTTGATGTTACCAGTGCATATGTACCACAAGTAGGGGGCAGAGGAGCATATGAATCAATGTTGCCAAAGTGGGCTGCAGAAAATAGCAGAATGCCAAAAATATGCTATGATATAGCAGGTAGCGTTGCGGGAAAATACAGAGGAAGCCGCACGGTATGTATGTACGTATATATGTATCCCTAACTTTATCAAACAATCTATCTATCTATGCTAATCAAAGCCTTCCCCTAATGACACACGGAAAATGTTTTACACTACTTTTTCGTACCATGATTTTCCCAGAACCGTGCAAGTGTACGGGATCTTTACTAGTTTAGATTGTATCTCTCTCTTTTTTATCCGCTGCAACCTAGTTCTGAACATCACTTCAGAAGCCGTTCTTGAACTACTTCTGATCAATGTCTTTCAGCTTAGGAGAAAACGAAGAAAAAGAAAACACAATTCAACCCCCTTTTTGTGTTTTTCACCATCAAATCATTAAAAGCAATAACATAGATGATAGAAATAAATCAAAAACAGTTTGTACCAAAAAAAAAAATCAAAAACAGTAACCCTAAAGAGGTAAAAGAAAGATAAGTACTTGGTGTGTGAGGACAGCAATAACTTTGTCTCCAACTTTAAAATCCTTGACTTGTGGTCCAACTTCTACTACCTCTCCTGCTACATCAGTGCCTGAATCAAAGTACCAAGATCAAATGGAATGTTAATGATATCATAAAAGTAAGTAGGGAATGAGTCAGTTCGGATAAACAGATTAATTAAGCACTTTTTGTAGGATAAATGTTATCATATAAACACTTATTTATGTAATTTGTACAATAAAAAAAATATAGCCAAATTATTTTCATTTAAGCTATAAGTTATTTTCATAAAACATTGTGGGTATCTATTTTCAAAAGAATAAGATGTTGAAAAAAGTTTATGAACATGTCATAAGTTGTTTCATTAGTATCAAACCAAGCCCTTGCTTGGATAAACAACTTAATTAAATGTTTAGCTTTTCATATGAGTGTTTATGTATAAATATTTATATAACAAAAGGTAAAACAATGTCAAATTGTTTTTATATAAGCTACAAGTTGTTTTCATGTAGACTTTATGACTATAAACTGAGAATAGATGGACATGACGCAAGCTAAAAGTTTTTATGTTAGCGGATAAGTTCAAATAAATCAATCCAAACAACCTCAAAGAGAATTGCTTGTGTCAGTAAATAAACTCATAAATTATTTTTATTAGCCAATCCAAACTCAAATTTAAGTAGAAAAGATGTATTAGTGAGTCATACAAGGTACGTGGGGAAATTTTCGAGGAAAACGCATAACGCGAAGAACACCCTTCTGAATCTTGCAATCAAATGGATTAATGCTAATTGCTTCCAACTTGATTAAAACTCCATTGGTCTTTGGAGTTGGAATAGGAATTTCAACATGCTGTTTAAAAAGAGAAAACTAGTATTAATAACGTTGACATTAATAACTATTTTGCAACTATTTCAGATGAGATTTGTACTCTGTCACTCGAGAGATTATGAAGTCAAACTTTTACCGGTTAAATACCAACTAGATTTATTTAAAGAAAGAGAAAAAAAAAGAAGATAATATTTTGTAAAAGAGATGAGAAAGAGGCCATCACCTTCAATGCAGATGCACCTCCACCATAGGAATTGTATTGAACAGCTTTCATAAGTTTTCGAGACATATCTTACGAGTGAAATGTCAACTAGATTTATCTCCCACATTGATTTGCTCAAATGTCTTTAGTTTTTAAACAATGCTAGCATGTTATTTTTGACTTCAAACTATAGTATGTTATTGTTGAACATGGACTAGTACGTAAACTAGCATGAAGACCTTTCTCAATAAAAATAATTCAAACTAAAATTCTTTGTGGATTTTTCTTTTGTATACGTTTCAATAAGAAAAATAAAATAAAATACCTATGTCAAAAAAAATTAATAAAAAAAAACTTCCCTCCCCCAATTAACTAATAAAAAAAATAGTTAAATTGGTTTGGTTTGGTTCCATTTTTGCAATCTTCGTTCATAAAATTCAAACTTCAAACTAAAAAGATGAAGAAAGAGGCAACATAGTTTGGTTTAAAAAAAAAGATTAATTTCTTTTTTTATTACACATGCATCCAATAAATCACACTATAATGTCAATTTTATAAGTTAATTATTTAAATTTCTCCACAAATATAAATCTGACTGAATTTAATTTGATTCGTGGAAAAAACATAGTGCAAAGTACACCATTTTGAATCTTCCAATCAAATGGATTAATGCTAATTGCTTCCAACTTGATTAAAACTTCATTGATCTTTGGAGTCGGAACAGGAACTTTAACATGCTGCTTAAAACAAATAATTGAATTGAATCAGAGTCATTACTTATGCAAATATAGAATGAATAATGTAAAATTAAAAAGAGAAAATTAGCATTAATAACAATAACACTAATAATCAGTTTACAACTATCGCAGATGAGATTTAAACTTTGTTACTGTAGAGATTATGAAATCAAACTCGTACTAATGAGATGTTAGGTTAATTTAAAGAGAAAAAAAAGAAAGATAATCTTTTGAAAAAGATAGAAAGATGCCATCACCTTCAAACTAAGAGAATGGTGTCATGTAAGAGTTTCTCCTCTTAGTTCATACAAGACACAAAATCTCACTGCTTACCCTACATTTTCTTACCATAGAGGGAAATCATTGATTTAAGATCATGTGGTCAGGAACATAATTGACCACATGAAATCATATCATGGACTTATCCATAGCATAAAACATTGATTTTTAAATCACTCATCAAAGAAGAAAACCAATCTACATCACAGTCAATTGTACAGACAAACAAGAGAGAATCAAGACATATGAATTTAACATCCTTACAACATATGATGTATTCCAAATTATTCATTTCTACATGGCCACGCGTAAAAGTTGTGTAGAAAAATAGAAACTATAAATACAACATCACCAAACAAACCGAGCCTATGGCTCAACAATGATTTTTCCAGTAGCATGGCCATCAATGCTCTTAGCCCAAGCATCTTCAGCTTTGCTCAAAGGAAACTTGGAGTCAATAATTGTCTTCAGTTTTCCATCCTTCACCAGTTGAGCGAGATCTTCCAAGCCCTCACGCTTGACACTAACAAAATATGGTACGAACCGTTTCTTCGAAAATGTAAGTTTTTTCAGTGCAAAAGTCAACATTGAACTCAGACCAGTTGCTAAATCCACAACAATCCCATTTTCAGTCAAAACAGGATCAAAAGTTGACCATGGTATTCCAGCGGTACAATTTATCACTACATCATATTTTCTACCAGATGGACTCTTCAGTGATGTTCCCTCTGGAGTCTTGTAGTCAAGAACCTCGTCTGCGCCTAAGCCCTTAACAATGTCGATGTTGCGAGCGCCACAAGTGGCGGTCACATGGTTGTTCCCTAGTTTGGCAAGTTGAACAGCGAATACACCTACACCACCTGAAGCAGAAGTAACCAAAATGTTCTTTGGCTCGCCAGTCCCATCAAGCTTAACTCCTCCAATTTCGGTGAGGGCATTACGAGCTGTGAGACCGGCTATAGGTAAACCGGCAGCTTCAGCAGCTGAGACTTCAGATGGTCTAGCAACTGTTAAGCTCTCGCTAGCCATCGCAAACTCAGATAGTCCACCTCCATACTGTCATTCAACATAAAACAAAATAGATATTGGATAATATTCACTGTAATTAATTTACTTGCATATTAATAAAAGGATCATATTCATAGACCTAGTTTAATGTTTAATGTTTAATGTTCTCCCATATACTTCTTCCTTTTTCAACTAACCCTTAAGTTTTGGACAACCACTTTATATGTGTATGTATCTCCAAGTTTGCTAGTGTCAGATAAAGATGTTACACAAACAACAAGAATTGTTGAATCAATAGAATTTTTTTACCTCCAGTCCATGTTCTTCTTTGTTTACCAATTAGTACACAGTTTATTCTAACCATGAATTCATCTTATCTATCCTAAGAAAAGTCTTGCCTTAGTGACACATAGCAGTAACTAGTATAGATTCTATACAATGGAAAACTATTCCATTAGTTAAATAGTTTTGAAATTCACACATAAAAGTAACCTAAGGAAATGAAAGAAAGAGGTTATTACTTGATGTGTGAGGTGAGCAATACCTTTATCTCCAACTTTAAAATTCTTGACTTGTGGTCCAATCTCTACTACCTCTCCTGCTACATCAGTGCCTGAATCAAAGTTTCAAGAGCAGGGAATGAGTCCGTTTGGATTAATAAGTGTTATGCTTCTCATATAAGCTTTTATCAGTATAAGTAATTTCTACAATAAAAGAAAAATTATATTCAAATAATTTTTATTTAAACTATACTTAAAGAGTTGTTTTCATAAGCTAAAAATAAATCACAAGCATGTTATACGCTATTTCTTTAGTATAACGATTCACGCAAACACGTTGGAAAAGTGTTTATGTCAATGAATAAACTCACCTCTAGAATAAAAAATATATTAAAAATTATTTTTATATAAGTTATTCTTGAGAGCGGTTTTCATAAACTAAAAATAGCTTAGTCATAGGGGTGTTTGTGATTTGGTTTGCATTGATTTCGTTTTGACAAATGAATATGAAAGGAGATTGAATAATATCAAATAATATTCAATGCGGTTGTCGGTTTTTTTAATCAGTTTCGCGGTTTGGATACAAACAACTCTACTTAGAGACATGTCATGACTTTGTTTGACGCAAACACTTCAACAAATATTTATGCTAGTAAATAAACTCAAATAAGTTGTTTATAAGCCAATCTAAACGCATATTTAAGTAAATAGAAGGTGGATTAGAGAGTCATACACGGTATATGGGGAAATTTTCGAGGAAAAAATAAAACACGAAGAGCACCCTTCTGAATCTTCCAATCAACTGGATTAATGCTAGTTGCTTCCAATTTGATTAAAACTTCATTGGTCTTTGGAGTTGGAACAGAAACTTCAACATGCTGCTTAAAACCAATAATATATAAATGTAAATGAACTTAGATTAATTGTAAGAAAGAAAAAAAAAACATGCAAAATTAAAAACATAGTAATGAACATATATCACCTTCAATCCAGATACACCTTCACCATAGGAATTGTACTGAACAGCTTTCATAAGTTTAGCAGCCATATTATCAAACTCTCCGAACTCTTGTCTTGTTCACTTGGTTTTAGATTACAACTATGATCCTTTACTATATATATTAATATTAATAAACCTAGTACGACGTTGACCATGTTTTTTTTATGATACTTATTCGTTACTATGCAAATCATCACATGCATACATGATACAGGCATGTGACTGACTCACATGCTTGATAATACTCTAATGGTTGTTTTCTATTTCCTCCGTTTTAAAATGAGTGTTGTTTTAGTCAATTACACACAAATTAAGGAATTGAATGAAATAATCATTAGACATAACATTTTTACTAAAATGCCCAAGAAAAAGACAAAATTAAAGTTGCATTGAAAATTGTACGAGAGAAAAATTTGAGTATTTATTGAGGATAAAGTTGGGAGAAAAAAATTAAAGTTGTATTGAAAATGTACAACAACACTTATTTTAAAACAAATTTTTTTGGCTAAAACGACACTCATTTTAAAACGGAGGAAGAATTATTTTCTAACGACAATTTGTGTTAAGTATTCTAAACTGCGGATCTAGAACTTTGGGCTATAATTATTAGGGATGTAAACTTTTAAAGGTAAATAATTATTATTTTAATATATAGGCTTAAAATATGGTTTGATTCCTACAAAATGAAACCATCTACATATATTTATTATTATTTAACTTTTTTTTAAGAAGTTAAACTAACCCCTTCAAGTTGGCACCATAGAGAATCGAACCTGAGATTTTGAGGAGGAGCACACTCTTAGGTTCCAAGCCAATACCACTAAGTCAATTCAAGTGGGTTATTTTTTATTTTATTTTATTACTTAACAAAATAATGATAATTTTTTTGAATTGTTTTACAATTCTTGACATAAGTATTTTGCTGGCCTAGAGGTAAGAATTAAGAAAACCAAAGTACTAAACCGAAAGATATAAACTAAAAAACGTAAGCAATGAGGCGAGAGACCATGTTGACCATTTTTCCTTTAGGAAAAACAATAATAATAATAATTTTTTTTTGAGGGACAATATTAATAAGGCTTAAATATGCATTTCATCTCAGTAATTAGGGGTCGTTTGAAATTTCATCCTTGAGCTTACTAATCCTCTCATTTTGCCCTTGCAAATATTAATTATTTGACTTTTGGTCTTAATTAAGTTTTTTTGCTGAGGTGGACTGTCATTAGCGACGTGGTGCCCATGTGGCAAGTGATGATTGAGCGATGTGGTTGGCTTAAATAGATCTTTCGTCCCTGTAAATATAGGTCATTTGAATTTTCGTCCATGAAATTACTAATTAGATGTAATTAGGACCATTTTTCAAATGATTAATAATTGCAGGGGCAAAATGGGAGGATTAGTAAGCTCGG
>Ga0099826_10000370_pt1 | contig 20840 bp, 7 predicted proteins | sample Mtrugardesep15_FD_76830 | JGI IMG/M metagenome (GOLD analysis project Ga0099826, IMG submission 76830) | Root nodule microbial communities of legume samples collected from California, USA - M. trunc garden sep15 | ecosystem: Host-associated > Plants > Roots > Nodule | place: USA: California... | reverse complement strand
CACTTTCAAATTGAGGTGCTTTATCAAATAAAACACACAATTTCAAAAGTTTAATAACATATTTATAAAGGTGAGTTTATATTTGCATAGCAAGTTTAAATTCAAGAGACCCAATTTTTGCATTTGATAAAAAGAAGTTGATCAATTTAGCTTGATTTTTTTCGTCTGAATTTTCTTTGAAGCTTATGGACTTGACCGTCAACTTGAAAATTATATTATAGATGTTAGTTCTTGTGAATATTTTTCTAATTTAGATGTGATTAGTGATCTTTTAAGGAAACTGGTGAAAATTATTAGAAAATGTATTGTTTATCCAATGGCGTACTTACTTTGGAAGTTATCATCACAATTCAATGTGACAATTGCAACCGATGGAAGAAGTTTCACTACTATGAACTTTGTCAAGAATCAATTGCGTGACCATATGAGAGACGAATTTTTTAATGATTGTCGGATAATATACATTTTTTTTTGACACAAAACAAACGACATTGTCGGGTAATATACATAGAGAATGATATATTTGATAGTGGTAAATATGAAAAATATCTTGCAACAAATTCAAAATATGAAGTCACACATAGAGCAATTAATATTGTAACTCTTCGATATTAAATTTTCTTCATTTTACATATATACATTGACATGATTTTTGTAATCCCTAATTCTTGGTTAATATAATGATGTCATCATTTTATTGGTTATAAATTTATATATTTTTGTATAAATACTTGTGATAATTGATAAACAACTTTGACCCTACTTATTGAAATTTTTGGATCCGTCCCTGGTATAATCATTGCATTCTTATTCATTTCTTTTGATAGATCATATTTTTCACATGATTGTGTAAACAATTTGCAATTTTGTAAGAGTGTTTTATGATATTGTGTTTTATTTTATTTTTGAAAAGACAAACGTTTGTAAGGGTTTAAACTCTAAATCTTCTTTAAAATTAAAACTACTTACATGTAAATGTTAGTAAGATAGTGATTATGCTAATTTTTAGGGTTTGTAATTTTGAATCTCTTTATAACTTTCGATATTCCTTAACTTATTAACTGAGTTACCTACTTAGAACCACTATATTGTGTTTTGTCAATGTAGCCATCTCTTTTGGTATTGGAAAATTTTTCTATCCATGGACAACGGAAACAAAGGTAAGGAAGTTTCATGACTAGTTTTCACTTTTCAGATTTGGGAAATGTGAAATGAAAAATGTTTGCATTGATCATCATCTCTTTTTGGGACTAATGATATGTTTGTTACGCAATGGAATATTGTGTTTGAGGAGAAACTAATGTTTGTAACTTGTTAAAACCACAACAAATTAGTGTTGGAATTGGAACACATGAATCCTTCTTTCACCGCCAAACCAAGCCGTTTATAATCTATGATGCACAAACAAGATAGTGATGTATCATGCAAAACACATGGCTACATTTGTTAATGTAGCCACATCTGTTTTGGTATTGAAATTTTTCTTCTATTCGTGGACAAAGGAGGCAAATGCAAGGACATTTCATGCCTGGTTTTCTTACTCAGGAAATGTGATTGACAGGGATGGCAATGGGTACTCTACGGGAAAGGTACCTTTTTTTATATCCGCATTTGTAAAACATAATTGTATTCTAGTGGGCAACAAACATTAGTGTCCTTTCTCATATTATATAGGCACCTAAGTGGTCATGCCTGTACTTTAATTGTGATAAGATAATAAAATCATCACAATTGAAATAAAACTATGGTTTAAATTTTTTCAAATCAACTAATAAAATAGTACAAATCGTAGTGCTTAGCCAAATAAAAAAAACCAAGATATCCCTAAAAATCGTACACCAAAAGGAGGGAGTGATTCCTGCATTAAGTAGTTTTTAGGTTTATGTTTAGGCTTAAATAGCTAAATAAATTAATTAATTATACATAAAAAATAAATAAATTATTTATTATAGTATATAAATATGTATATGCTGGTTGCAGGGTTGGGCAGTATAGTACCCTTATCCGCGCTTATATCCATTTAAATTTGCGGGTAATTACCCGGACCGATGAAAGCAGGTTTTACCCTACTCGTTGCGGGTATTTTTTTCGTGTACCTATTAGGCGCCTGAGTCTAATTGTCATCCCTAAATGTGAAACTAAAGTGTTTGCGTTCATCGTTACCTCTTTTTGGACTACTGCTATGTTTGTTTCGCGAGGAAATATTGCGTTTGAGGAGAAGCTACTATTTGTAGCTTGTTAAAATCTCGAAAAATTGGTGCAACACGTGAATCTTTCTTTCACCGCCAAACCGCAGCCTATAAGTCTATGGTGCACACACATATAAGATAGTGTTTATCATGCAATAGTTTGTTTTACATCATTAGATCAATAAGTTATATCGCATCTTACTTCCAATGGTGAGATTTATTGATTCAATGATGTAACACAAAATTGTGCAAGACACAACACTTCTCTCATTTGCGCATCATAGAACTCACACTCAGTTGGCATTGGAAAATTGTACTATTCATGTATTATGGAGGCATAGACCGAAAATTCATAATAAAATTTAGATTCAATGGAAAATGTTTGCATTAACTATAAAAAGACTAACTTCATAATTGTAACACCCTTTTATTTTTTATTCTTAATTGTAACATATAAAACTAACTTCCACCATGGTCAAGCAGACCAACTTTAAAAAAAAAAGAAAAAAAAAAGACTTAAATTATACTCTAGGTAAAAGAACGGACCAAAACTAGAGTACAACATCCTCAAAACAATGACATGCATTCCTACTGCTAAACAACTTCAGCTTTTATTAAGGACTAAGGGTGGGTGATATATCTTGCATTGCTTTCTTCTTGCTTCAATTCTTTTGGAACCTTCCCAAATTCATCAGCTGGCCTGTCAATTGTTTTACATCAGATTGTTTGACAGGCTTCAATATGAACATCTGAGCCCCTTCTTCCATACACCTGTTTTTTCAGCACAACAATGATTGAGTAGGTTAAAAAAAAGAATAATATACAAGATACAAAAAAAAAAAGAATGGCATTGTTAGTGCTAGAGACAAGTAATTACTTGTTGATCCTTGTTGGTATATTCTCAGATGACATGATCACAACAGGAACCTCCTTCATTACAGATGATTGCTGAAAATAATATTCAATTTGGAGTGGTTAATGTTACTATATCATATATATAATGCAGCAATACTAATATACAAGATTTTGCAGAAATTAGCCACTATACCAACACTAAGTACCTTAATTTTTTTAAGCAACTCATAGCCTGTCATCCCTGGCATGCAATAGTCAGTGATGACTAAATTGACTTTGCATCCCTACAAAAACCACAAATAGTCAACTTGTTAGCTAGTGAGAAATGATTTCTAAACATCAAAAAATTTGTGTTTTGTTTATAACATTTTGGTAAAATACATGCACAAAAAGAGAAAACATACTCCATTCTCCAAAGTGTTCTGTCCACCACTTGACAAGCCCAATAACTCCAATGCCTTCAGCCCATTTTCAGCAGTTGTAACTGTAATGTATCCAACAAAAAGCCCATTCAATCAAAACTGAATCACCAAAATATTGACCAAAAAAAAACATCAAACATCAAAAGCATGTGTGTAATTGTAAATGAGCATATATATAGAAGAGATACGTGTAGTGTAAAACTAGTTAGTTTGAAAAAGTAAAAGAGAATAAAACAGAAAATGGTTGAGTGAGAGATAGGTGTACGTACCTTTGCAAGAGGAATTCTTGAGGAGTTTCTCAACAAGTTTGCGATCAATGAGATTGTCATCAACAGCAAGAACATGAGGAATGTCACCACTTTCCATCACCCAATTGGAAGCAGCAGAAGAAGAAGAAGAACCAGAAGCCATGAGTAATGACAATGGTATATGTTACACAAAACGTAGTTGCAATAAATAGAGGACGGTACTATAATATTAAATGTAGAGAATAGAAGAGGACAAAAAGAAAAACAAAACACAGACACATATAAATGAACACAAAGACTTGAAAGTCACAAGAGATACATGAAGGATGTCCTGTCCTATCCTATATATATACATGTGCAAAAAGAGCAAAAGGAAATGGAAATGAATTCAAAGGTGATGTGGTTGGTGAGTGAAGAAGAATTTTAGAAAGAAAAAAATAAATTATAGAAAGATTGGTAAAAGAGAAAGAGAGAGAAAGTTTTTATCAGCTGGTCACAGATATTTCGTGATCCTTTTCGGGTATCTAAGGATTTGATTCAGTCCCCACCCCTGTACTCATTGTATTCAATAACCAAATCCTACTGCACTCTCCTCATCAAATCTTGTATATAGTTAGTTGTTTGACCTAAACCTAAAGAAGTTCGAGGGCCTAAGTTTAAAATCGAACTAAGAAAATCTATGTTTGAATATTGATTTTTTTGTTTGAAATGATAAGTTTGAACTTTGATGAATATAGTAAATGGTTCACTTTTACGCTTTAAGATAATCGTAATATCATAATTGTTTGGTCAAACATACCGCTTATCAAAATATGAGGCGCCCGTTGTTTTGAATACCGATAAGTTAAGACGTATTAAGAAAACTACAAAATTTAAATTATTAATTGAAAATGATTCGCCTTTTATATATTAAGAATTCTTTCGGATTTTTTTACAAGAATTAAGAAAAATAATAAATAATTTGACGATTGAAATTATTTTACTATTAATTTACTAATATTCGAGTAAAAAAGTTATTATTGTTTTTTTGACAAGAAAGTTTTTTTAAAGGATTGACTAGAAAGTTATTATTATCATGACTAGTAGAAAGACGAGTATCCGTTTTTCCATCTGTTTTTCTATTTCTTTTACTACGTTAATGCATGTAAATTATGAACGGTATTTTATATTTTTTTGTTACAAAATCGTATTTTATATAAAATTTTGATTTTAATTAAAATTACAAATACAAATATTTGTGACTTTCAAATTGTAACAAACTTAACAAATCACATTTATCTTTTAACTAAGGGTATACTTAGAATAATAAAATAGTCAGCACAAAATCCATATCCCTTTATATATAGTTTATATAATTTTGTTCTTGTTGTCGTGGGATAGTCCTATTTTAATGAGATTCAATTTGTTAACTAAAATTTAATATAATATCGTTAAATGTGAAATAGTAAATAAAATATATTAAATGAAGGATAAAATAGATAAGAAAAAAGACCGTCTAAACTCATTCATTCTCATTATATATATATAGTATAAATTAAAATAATTTGCACCGTAAATCAATTTTACATGCATATATTATACAAATTTAGCATTTTGCCCTATTCCATTTTTTTTTTGAAAAAATAAGATTTTTTTTCTTATTAAATGATTGTTTGGCCAGGCTATATTTAGCAGATAAGCTACATTAAAGTTAAAATTAAAACTAAGAGCTTTTTGTACCAAATAAAAAAACAAAGAGAGTTGGTTTGGTTGGTGGTTTTAGTTTTTACTGGTTTAGAAACTACTTTGAAGCAAAAACTGTTGTAAAAATTTCTTTATATAAATTGTGATTTTATTGAAAATCGCAATAAATTAATGAAAAAAATTAAGAAACAAAAGATAAATTCTTTTAAGAAAAATACAATATTTGCTTAAATAGGTCATTATTGTGTTTTATCTACAATTTATAAAATATTATAATTTTTTATCTGTTAATGAAGTGGCAAGCATCATCTCAAACTCTAACATACAATTATGAGGTCTTGAGTTTGAACCTAGTGAATATGTTTAACCTAGCTAACAATATTGACATTTGTAGTTGAGTTAAGTCTTACAAACAAAATATTGTAATTTAAAACTAGATAAATATTGTAAAAGTTTAAAAAGCTTCAAATTTAAATTTTTAAACAAGTTTTAAATTTTAAATATAGGAAAATTCAAACAAATATGTTAATGATATTATTCCAAAAATATCATTCAATTAATTTAAAAATTCATTTTCCTAAAACTCCTTTTTTTTACCAGGAGTTTTAATAAAAGAATATATTTTGTGAGGGGTTTTTGTTAATAAAAGAATATATATATATATATATATATATATATAATGGTATAATTTTTTTATTCATGTGATAAGATTAAGTATTATTTTTAATTTCAAGGAGTTTGTTTTTAGAGAAATTTAGTATTTAGTCTAACGACATATAGTTTAAGAAACCAATCTCATTGATCACTTGCAGGAGGCTTGATTAAAGTAAAAAAAAAAAAAACTTCTTATAGGCTAATCCAACAAATTAGTTGTTAGCATCACGAGAAATCGAACATAAAACTTTAGAGGAACACATCCAAAATCATCAGTGTATACCGTCAAACCAACCCCTTAAGGGTTTAATTAGACGGTGTTTATATTTGAAAGTAGTGAAAGTATTATTAAAATACTATATAATATTCCATTTTGATGTATTTAGTTAAAGACAATTAACACAATTTACAGTGATTAATCAATATACAAGATGTAACAGCTAATTTATATCCTTTAAAATTAATATAAATTCTTAAATATTAACTTTTCTATTTGACAAAACTTTAAACTAGTAACTTATCCTTTAAATATCCTTTAAAATTAATATCCTAAGTACTAATTGGTATAAATCTACCTTTATGATGATTTAAAATTATTTTATATATAATAGTAATTAAAGAAATTTAATTATATTCATCATATAATCCTATATAATTTTATCAAACAATTTAACTAATTTATCCACTACTAGTATATAAGTTATCTGTTAATAAAATTGAACTTTTTAAATTATCAAAAAGTCAACTCAAGATAACCCGTAGAGGCAGAAAGAAATCTATAATTAAGGTGAGAATGTGAGGAGCATATGATTAGTGTATAGTAGTATAAATTAAGATAATTTGCATGTTCCACTTTTGTCTTTTTAGGTAGAAATGACTTATGCAATTTTGGATATAATTGGATTGCCACGTACCTTGAGCAACCCTCAAACTGTTTTGGTTCGGATCATACATATATGGAGGATTTGATGTTTTCAACTTTTCCTCTATATATCAATCAATTCTTGCCAGTGTCCAACACAGAATATCGTATCTCCTAGTGGCTATAGAATCTATATGCATATCACGTATATTGAGATGAAGTTTGCATGATAAAATGTGCATATGATTTGCCAGAAAGAAAAAAAAACCTTTTCCTTTTTATAGTATCAATATATATACTGATTTTTCTACTGACGGTTTAACCGTACGGACTGCATTTTAGTATGTGAACGTGTGATATTGTCATCAAAATATAGGTTACTGCTATTATAGAGAAAGATTCACCATAGAATCTAAATCATATCCGTGTCAAAGTGGTTTTTCTTAGTCAACGAGAATCAATGAACAAGTTCTTTGATAAAGGGATCGATTAACTCCTACCCCTAGTATATAGTAATTTTGTATATTATGTGTATATTTGTACGTAAAATATTGAATGTAAATATGAGATCATCTACGATCAACTCAGCTAAAATAAGTCAAAAACACTTAAAACAGTTATCGAAAACATAATTTGACTTGTGGTTCCATCTTATCAGAATCCATGGTGGAGTGCAAATGTGGACAAAGATATTTTCGAGTCTGATCGATGTACTCTCAATGCTTACCTATGCATATATCAGTTTTGAGAGAAGCATGGACAAAATTTTAAGTTTGTTATTTAGGATGTTATTTCTAGTTGTACATTGTACTTTCATCTATTATACTCTCTCCGCCACTTAATACTTGACACAATTGACCTTATTACGCATGTCAAAGCATAATTTTGAGCTTAAATATCTTGAATAATATATTAAAAAAATTATAAAAAATTGATATTTTGAAAATACTCATCGAGATGAATCTAACGACATCTTATATGATATTATTTATCTTTATATATTAGTAGAAAAATATGATCAAAGTAAGTAATGTCAAAATTACACATTTTCTTTATCAAAAAAAAATTACACATTTTTAAATGAGTCATCTATTGCAGGATGGAGCGAATAATATGTTAGTCTGGTAGCACATTTTGAACGCGTATTTTTCGAACACTTTTCTTTATTGACCAAAATTATCCTCTCCATTTCCTATCTTAAATGACAATATTCATTACTATAGTTTTAGTGTATAAATGTTTAATTAATGTCATATATTCTAAAAATATATGTATTTATATCATGTATTTTTACATCAAAACTATAATAATGAACATTGTCATTTATTGTAACAAATGGAGAGGATTTTAACTTAAAATTCAGATGGATTCTTTATAGTAAGTTTGATGGGACTCATGCAATTTTTGAATAAAAGAAAATGTGTATGAACCAAGGTAAAATTTAATAAATTTATTGTTAGTTGTGCTACTTGCTAAAACTTCTAAATATGTTTTATGGATCAAAAAATTTAGTAAATATTTATGCTTTCAAATAAGTAATGCTTATTTATAATTCCAAAAAAAATGCTTATATATGATTAAAACATAATTATGTTAGAAATTGTAATAATCAAGGGGTATAGAGTAGATACAACAACACAAGGTTGACTCAAAGCTTAAGGTTTCAATTAAGATTTTATGTTTCCTCCAAGCGAAAATTATTTCATCCACATACAATTTTATTTGTACCTCCGTTGCCATTACTCAATGGAACCAGCCTCTTCAACACCCTTAGTCAGACAGTTTCTTGACACAATGAATTGGTCAAACTCTTGTCAAACCACAACTCTAATATCACGGTTTGATCACGAAAGTAGCCAAGGGGGTCACTCACCAAAAACTTTAAAGTATTAGATTTATGGAACGTGTCACTTGTAAAGTATTCGATCTTCATTTTTCTAAGGAATGTGAGATTTCCAACTCACATATAGTTAAAGCTTCTACTAGTCAAACCTACTACGCCATCAACATCTCTCACCACAACACCAATACCCTACTTATCCCCTCTATTGAAACCTTATATTCAGGGGCGGTTCTAAGGCCAAGCTAGCCTGCACAATTGCCCGAGTTCTGGTCCAAATTTTTTGCAATTTCTTGTGTAAACCCCTTTGAATTTTTTATATAAACCCCTATGAATTTCTTTTTTGTCGGACAATTTTTTAAAATTTTTTAATTATTAACTTGCAGTTTTTTATGTAAACCCATATAATTGTGTTGCAAATTTTTTTTGCCCAAGTTTTATAATAATCTTGACTCGGTCGATGCTTATATGCTTAGACAATATCCCTCATTTAACCCGATGAATTTTACAATCATTTTATTTGTTACCCCACCAAAACTTGTTAATCATGCTTTCACTATGCTCACATAAACTATAGGAAGTAGATAAAGGGTGCCAGAATTTGTGCTTTCTTTATTGTATTCTTTAGTTGGAATCTTCAATCCTCACGGCCACATCTGACTATCTACTTCATTTTTTCCCGATAAAATCAATCGTCATCTGCCTCGTTGAGGTATATGGTCACTTTTATTTCTAAATCTGGAATGGCACAAGCAGGTCCGGTAGATGACAAATGGTGATGACTGGATAAAATAAGCATAGTTGGCTAAAGTGTGACACAAAGAGTGATGAGATACAGTCAAGCTACAAATACCAACTAAGCAAAGTCTAATCCAAGCTGAGGTTGTACAAGAATATTGCAGAGATTCGCCAAACACCTTTGAGACGTGGACCTAATTATTATTATTTTCAAATTCAAATATAATGTATATTTAAAAATTGATAAAATTTAGATGCATTTTCTCGTGTGTTTTTGGTGTGGATAACTAAAATTATACTTTTTTTTTTACGATAACAAACTTTGAAAAATATTGTATATTTTAAAAAATGAGTAGTTTGTAGTTAAGAATCATATTTTTATTTTATTTGAAAAATTAAAATGGATATATTAACACCAACGGACTAATCCCCTAACACAAGGTGTGCCAGAAAAGATAGCCAAAAGGTTACAATAGAATTTCAAACAGAATGATAACAAATTAGCCGATTCTCAAACATAAAAATGGATTCCAACATCAGTCATAAAACTGATAATGAAAAATAACAAAATTAGCTTTATACCACTAGAAGGAAAGTAGGAAAGTAATTTAATACTCTCCAAAAGCTGAGAAGGGGAGTTATATGTGACTCAAAAAATTCTCGCATTTCTTTTCTTCCAAACCACACAAGAACTACCAAACCAAACTAAAAACATGAAAGAACGTCGTGATTTTACATGACCTGAAGAGATACCAAACTGGAGAAAGTGATCCACAATGTTTGATAGATACGCTGAATGAACACCCAACCAATAGCGAACAAGTTGCCAAATATGCCCAAAAAAGCCGCAAGTCAAGAACAAATGTACATCTGATTCATGCACCCCGCAGCCACTGACACGCAACTGAGCCGCAAGCTTAAGAATCCTTTTTAAAATTAAGGTTTTGTTTATTAAAAAAAAGAAAAACAGACAACAAATAAACTAGCTAATAACAAATGAGTTTAAAGTAAAGCAAATAACAAATAAGTTAGTGGACAACTAATGGCGGATAAGTTGGTAAATTGAATTTGAAGTATAAAGTATTTGAATTTGATAAAATTAACGACGAATTAAGTGAAAACCATAAAATAACATAAAAAAAATAATTGATATTTAATTTTTTAATCAAAGAGGACTGTATATGTAACTACAAAAACTAATATCTCAAAGTGATTGAGATTCATTTATGGACTGACATCTCCCAACATGTTTTTTCCATTCACACTGGTAAGAAAAGATTCGGATTTTAATCCTTGGTTCATTGGTTGTGAAATCAATAACTTTCAAAGTTTTTGGTCACAACACAACCACAAATAATTTTTCTTTTGGCACACACAACCATTTAATTCTTTCTTCTTTCTTTTTTGTGTGTGCCTAACTCATAAGTTTTGTGGCCACAACATTTTCTCTCATTTTACAATATATTTTGAAGTCATTGGATTCGAGATCATATTAGTAGCATTTAAGACCATGTCACAACAGCTGCAACATAAATGTTAGAACATTTTAATCACATTGTTCAAAACATTAAAAAAAAGTTGCGGTACCAACAATCTGAGTAGTCAACAACAATGAACGGGACATAACTCTTGATCACTTTATAGTTGCTCTGGAAATGGATGATGTGCATGGTCCACCAGAAGTCATAAATGGTATCCCCTTAAATGTGGCCACGCCATTGTCATCAGTGAAAAGATGCTGCATGAGCAAAATAGAATATGCATGAGCTTCTGAAAATCATAACTACAAGCAACAAACATATGTGCAGGGAACATACCGGTGTAATCTTATCCAGCTGTTTCTTTTTCGGGTTAAGTACATCTTCTGGCTTTCCATCAATCCTGAATTTGAAGAAAAATAACAAATATGACTAAAATTAACGATATCCGGTTAATTATGTCCACAATATACAGTAGTAACAATGATGAAAACGTATTCATCGATCAAACGTCAGAAAGGGACTTCTATGTATACTATTTTTTTTACGAGTGTGTATACTATCTTTTGATAGTTTTAGTTTAGTCTTTGCAGTGAAACTCGAGCTTATTGTGATAATTCAAGTGTTGTCTTCAGACGGATGATATAGGTATATTGTTACAAATGATGCTATAATTGGCAACAAACTCTAAAGAGGTTAGTATCAAAACTAAATGGGTTCATGTTTCATAAGCATAAAATCTCTCCTTTTTTCCACTCACTGCCTACAATATAATTCACTTTAACAAATGGCAAATGAATTAAAAACATTGTTAATTTTAAGGATTTTATAAAAATTATGACTTTACAAAATTAAACTTAATTGATATTGTAAAACGACATATTAAATGAAACACTTGCTTCGGTGAAAGCCATTGGGCAATCAAAAGGGAAAGAAACTGTTATTATTCAAAAGGGCCAGCCTGTTTAACACATATAGGCCCATTTCAACACAAGTTTGTGGGGCACTACTTTCTCCACCCCTGAACATGTAATAGTGTGTTCATTTTAAATGCTTTATATACAGGGTTAAACAAGTCACGTAGGTATGTGTCTGACTGTGTGGTCTAAAAGATTGCAAATATCATACCCGGCAAAAGAAACACGTTCCCCAATTTTAGCCCCTTCTGGAGGGAGCAAGGGCTCTACGATGGTGGAACCTTCATTTGAAGCACATAAGACCTGGAAATAGAAGCCAAATACATAGAAGCCCTTGAGACTAATTGGCCATCATGAGATACGGACAAGAAAACAATGTAGCTTGCAAAACAAGGGCACAACGATAAAACAAATACCAATCCTTCAGACACCACATCCCGTAGTTTTCCAGGTTTGACATTTGTAATAAGTGCAACTCGGCGGTTCTGTACGATGAAATCAAACAGGACAAGAAAGAGTTAAATACAATACAAAATGAATACAACTAATCAACACACTTGGTTATGTTACATTACCGCCAACTCATCAGGACTGCAGTACTTTGCCAAACCACTGACAACCTGCCGCAATTTGGCTTCGCCAACATCTATCTCCTCAACTAGCAAACTGCATTATTCAATTTAACAGATATCAACTTTTATATACAATTTAATAGATATCAATTTTTATATAAACATATGCCAAACATTAAGTATTAAAGCATCAGTCCTATCACCAAAAATTTACATTATAAAAGAACTCTTTGGTAGGTTTTCCAAAGTACCTATCTGCAGAGGGATGTTTCCACGCTTTACGAATTAGTCCAACTTGAATATTAAGCAAACTGACACTAACTTCATTCTCTTTCTCAGACACCTCTTTGGCAGCAGGTTTTGCGGCTTTTGCTTTGGCTTTAGCCGGTTCGGTGTCTCCAGTTGACTTTACCTTAATATTAAAAAAACAAATGAAATTGAAAACCCATAATGAAGCAAATGCACTAAGATGCAAATAATAAAGTGCAGATAATAAGAGAAGTTAGAACTTGGAACACTCAATATTTTCTAGAAACAGAAATTTGACTATCCACATAAATTTTAACCTTGAGGAAAAACCCACACGATGAATGAAAAAGTTACTATTCACCAGCATTTTCAATCGCCTATATCAATTGTCAGCCTGGAATTAAAGTAGTATTTCATATCATTTTACTCTTCTTATTTCCTTCATATGAAATTAAAGTTGTCAAATTTGTAGGTATGATGGTCAAATTTCAAATTTGAAGGAGAGCATTGGAACAAAAATTTGAAATTGTGTGTGATTAGAATGTCATGGGTTAGTTTGCGGAATTACCATATTGTTAAATACAATGTAAGCATGCCTATAATAGATCTAGCATGCCGTGAGATTTAATCCTACCAATATCAATTTTCAGCTTTTGGATGTATGTGCAATTTATCTACCCAACATGTGCAACACTTACTAACCTATATTTTTTTCTCCAAAAGAGGTTTTATGACATTGTCATAGATCAAACTAGCATGACCTCAAACTAGTTTGAGGTCCCCAATTTTACATGGATCAAGGATAAGACAATGTCATTCTATATAGGTCGCCCATCGAGTGCAAAAAATAAAAGCACTACATTAATAGATTTAAAAACCAGTCACTGAAAAATAATGAGATGGACTTACCTCAGCTTTGTTTTTATCCTTGCTAGTGTCTGGTTCTGCCTTGTTTACATTCTTTACGCTTTGCTCAGTCTTGTTTGATTTTAAATCAGATTCCACAGCAGCAACAGATTTTGTTACCTAGAATAAAAATAATAGGAAAATAAAATTTGATACCTATTCAATTTGGCAAATCTCCATATAATATTTAAGGGTGTCGTACATAACAGTACATATAAATACATGAAGACGGGCATGGAAGCAAATGTCATCAAGTTGAAGTGATAATTTGAGGTGTCATCAAGTTGAAGTGATAATTTGAGGTCTTTTTGTTGTTTTGGATTTTGCCAAGTACAGTAGCATTTGCAAACCAGAAGACTATGGATCTACTCAGATCAAAAAAATATTACATACAGACCTAGAACTTAGTAGTGACTAGTACTTATTGGTTTCATTTTTTTTTAGTCAAGTGGTCTAGCGGCTGGACTTGCACACCTTAAGTGTGGAGAAGTGGAGAATCCGGGGTTAGAACCCCACTACCTGCATATTATTGTCCTTGCAGCTACCAACTGAGTAGTACTTACAAGACTATGGTTTCATATTTTAATTAATATAACGAGATTGTTTGGGTTAAATTACATCGATTGTCCCCAAAAAATACATGTTGCCTTAATCCATGAAAAAAATATAGATTCAGCTAATCTTTCAACATATTAATATCCCATTAATGGCAGAATCTTCCAACCTTAAGTAAAGTATTGCATGGAGATTGACTGCCATGTCAGCAAATCATTGGGTGATATTGACTACCATGTAACACCGTGAATATTCTTCACGAATTAGACACAACAACAGTTATAAAAATATGAAGAAATATTTTCAAGGGCCTGAAGTGTTAGTTAATGTGTTTGTTTGAAAGTTGAAACATTTGATATTAAGTTCTATGGTGAACTGTAGGAATCGAAAACAACAAACAAATGAAAAATTATATTACATGCATTCAAGCATAAAGTAATATTTTGATTTGTAATGCATTGGAACTTGTCTTTGTTAAGTCTAAGACTAGAACACTCAGAAGTAATGAGGGAATGATTTCTCACCGGAGGCTCAAATTCAGACTTCTGCAACATTATTTCCTCAAATAAGCCTACAAATTCCTGCTTATGCTGAATATGGAATAGCAGTCAGAAAGTCAGAACTCAGCTTAACAAATGATTTTACAAAAGTGAGTGAGAGCAGAACTGAATAAATGTATTTGTTAAGGTAAATTGAAAATAGCTAGACAAGCGTGTACTGACACAGAACATATAATCAATACATGTAGACTTCTTAATATTCACTTATTTAGTCAACTTGGTAATACACACACAGTTTATATCATTTTTAGGATAGCTTATATGAATACATACTGCTTTTGGCTAGTTGCTACTCCCTCCGCTCTTTATTATAAGAAACAATTCACTTTTTCGGTTCTTGAATAATTGATGTATCTGGTCTATAATAAGGACCATATACATCAGTTATTCAATGAACTTAAAAAGTGAATTGTTTCTTATAATAAGGACTGAATGGAGTATTAAAAGACTACTTGATATTCACTTATTTAATCAACCATTACAACTGCAACCTAAGGTCTCATATGATTATCAGTGTGCAAGTTCAAACACTTACATACGTTTATACATTGGGGAAGGTGTTTCCTCAGTAAAAACACAAAATACGCTAAAAGGTTGTATTATCTTGCCTCATACCCAGAAAAAATGACGAAATTTTTACCAGAAAATGCTTAGAAAAACTTAGGTTCATGCACTCTAGTGTACGTAAATAAGTTCGATTAAGTAATACTTAAACTGTAGATAACGTAATCTTTCACCTTTCCCTATATCACATCACAAAAAGGTATCACCCAATTTTCATTATCAAGTATCAAGGGCCCAGTAGTCTACTTTCTGTACTAGTAAAAAAGATTGTTAACTGTTGATCTTTGCAATTTGTTGTGGGAACAAAAAAACATGAAAATAAAACACGGCCTTGTAAACTGACAGCAGCATATTTATGTTAATTCACAGATTCTAAAGATAACAAAAATTTACAATGGACTAACACTAATCACCAGAAATATAATGTACATTATGACTTAATGACAATGTAATGTAATAAAGCGCAAAAAGCTACAAGCATTAGCACCCTTAAGCAACAGAAAACTAGCAATACCTGGATGTAGTCCACCCATCTCAACACATGTGGCAACTTTTCCTTGTTTGTGTCTGGAAGGCTGATCTGGCAATAAGCAACCACAGACATCGTATTATTAAAGCTTAAATTCTTTTTACTTGTCTAACAAACCAATTAAATGCATTTTGCTCTGTTCTTTAAATTATATCAGTGCCTTCTGATTAGTGCAGAGGAAGATTAAGATAAGATTAATCCAACACAATGGCATGGTGCAAGTACCTCAGCAAAAATCAAAAGTCTTAGTGACAGTCTAGATGCACATGTATTGACAAAACACAAGAAAGATATTGCTATTAAAAACAACAAAAAACCGACTTATCAACTGTTTTAGTTCAATGGGGAATGGGAGCATTTATCCACTCTTCAAGATAAGCATAGTAAGTATGATGAATATGACAATGTGCATACCACGGAAGAATGAATCACTGAAAACACAATAACATCAGCTTCAGAAGGTGTCAATCCATTGCCAAGGAGCACAGACTTTCCAGATAGTTCATCATTTAATCTCTTGAGATTCTCAAAGCATTCGTCAAGAGAAACAGGAAAGGTTTCTGCAAATGCTACCCACTTCAACACCTAAACACGAAGAACGCACAACACATAATTATTAACCTAATAAGTGAAAAACAGACAAGTTCTTTGAAGCATAACAATTTTAGTACGAGCGCTTAATTCAGATTCCAACATTATCACTTGATACTAATCCAGTAAAAGAACAAGAAGCATAACGACAACCATGGCATAAGTATTAAAAAGGCAGTTACCTCATCAGAATGATTAACCTCATGTCCAGATGCCGCGATGATGTTTAAGTAAAGAGTCTTAATATCGCCTCCTAAACTATCATCCAGAATAACACTCTGCAAGCAAAGATAGATATTTGCATGAAACATATGCATCACTTTCAAATTCAGTAAACCAAACTAATATTTTACTCTCTATATTATAGACCAGATACATCAATTATTCAATGAAAAAACTATTCTTATGTCCTCTGGAATCAATTGCATGAAAATTGAAAAGAAAATAATGAGGTATGAATGCACTCACAGGATCCAATGAAAGATGCTTGGAGAGAGCCAAAACCAGTGATTTCTTTCTGTTATCAACGGAAGCCATTTGTAATGAGTGGTGAATGACGATTCGTATGCTCCTTTGAACTTCAAATTCTCTTTGAGTGTTCTACGAAATTGTGGTTCTGCACTTTGAAGGGTTTTAGGTTTTGGTTTCTATCTGATTTTTCTTGAGGTAGTCTTGTTCTTCTTCAGTTGCTGTTTCTACTGAGAAATGGTATTGGGCCTTTCCGGTATGGTTGGATGGCCCGATGACAAATATTTTGAGCCCAAACTGTTTTCAACACCGTAGGATTTTTTTTAGTCTCTTAACTAGACTTTTGACCCGAGCGACGCACGGACCTTTTCGACTATAATAGAGATCAATAAATAATTTTTAACTCGTAAGATCATAGGTCGATCAGTAAACGCAAATTAGATTATTAGAGATACAATATTACAATCAAATGATAATAAAAAAAATTATAAAGATAAAAAGAATACAAAATTATATTGTTGCACAGATCAATTTTATTTATTACTTTTATAGTTAAACATAAAAAATTAATGCAGTTCATAGTTCCTAACAAATTATTTAAGGTAGCCGAGTTTGCAAGGAAATTAGGGTATTATGTTTATAAACGTATTAAATAAGTGTACAACAAAAAGAACGGTGTGATACATAAAGAAGAAGAAAAAATTCCGACATAAAAGTCATGGTCGTGATCAGGAAAAGGAAGATCACATCCAAGTTTATTGAAAATGCTACTCAAAGAAAGATTTGCCACACGAACAGAGTGAAAGGATTGTTCACTAAAATGGAGCAGGTGAAAACCCTGTGTGGTATTGAAGCATGTGCAGTTGTATTTGGTCCAGGGGATTTAAGACCCTTGGTGTGGCCATCTCGTGATGTGGCCAAAAAACTAATACAAAAGTTTGAATCTATGCCATAGTTAGTACGGTTGAGAAATATGACTGAACAACTGACTTATGTGGAGGGAAAAGGAAAAAAACTTGACGCTAACCTTGCCAAGATCAATAAAGATAACGAAGAGACACTTTTGGGAGTTTCCATGCATCAAATTTTAAATGAAGGTAAGTCTCTTGCTGATTTTGATACTAGTATGAAAAACTTGATTAAATTTTTACTTTAATAAATTAAGATCATCATAAAGAGAACCGAGTATTTTGAAAAGGTGGTGTTTCCTCTTAATAAACCTCCATCTCTGCCACTACCAATGTCTTGCGCTTTAGACAATGACAATATGGCAGATTTTGGGATAAACACAAATAGAGAAGTTTTGAACCAACAACAATTGTTAGATTTGGACAAGCAAGTTGATCAAATGAGTGGTGGATTTAGTGACATATGTATACCACCACATGCAAATCCTAGCGGTGGTGGTGTTGGTGATATGTTGGCTAATCAAGAAAATTTTGAAGGTTTTTATAACAATATTTACACCAACATGGAGATAACGCCGCACACATGTTTTGGTTGTGGTGTTGATGTGGCATTTTCTCAAGGCAATATGGAAGATTTTGATAGTGGCATGGAGACAACATTAGGTAAATATCTTAATGGCAGTGTTAATGATATGTTGCTCCCTGGAGGAAATTTGGGGGGTTTTGTTGCCTATCTAAGTAGCAACATGGAGATACCGCCACTTATAAGTCACGGCGATTGTGTGGATATCATGCCTCCTCAAGCCAATTTCGGAGGTTTTGATCACAAGACAAGTGGTATCATGTGGATCCCACCACATACAAATTCTAGTGGCAGTGTTGAAGCGTTGTTTCCTCAGTTCAGTTTTAGAGGTCAAAACAACTTTAAAAGTTTTGATAAAAATATAGGAAGCAACATGTGAGCATCATCACATGAAAATCCTAGTGGTGATGTTGATTTGTTGATTTTTACACAAAATTTTGGAGGTTAATGCAACTTTGAAGGTTTTAATAACATTACATATCGCAACATGTGGACACCATCACATGAAAATCCAAGTGGGGGTGTTGACATGCTTATTCCTAATGTCGAAACAGTAGGTTAAGGAGGCTTTGGAGGTTTTGACAACAACACAAATAGCAAAGTGGAGATATCGCCTCATAGTGGTGGTATTGATGATTTGCTTCCTCAATGGAATTTCAAAGGTTCTGATAACAATGTAGGCAACGACATGGAGGTATCACTGCATGCAGATTCAAGTGATAACGTTGATTTGTTACTTCAACAAGGCAAATCTGAAGGCTTTGATAAGAATACAAGTAGGGGCATGTGGATTCCACCACACAAAAATAACATAGATGGTGATATTACGAGGATTCGTCACCAAAACAACATTGGGGAGAATCTTGATGAATATGGCATGGGGAGTACCAATCCAAACTGTGACTATGGAACCAACTTCAATCATGGATTACCTTTTGAATGAATTTTTGCCACTAGCAGTGACAAACTTGATGTTGAAACGTCAATATTCTTTGTAGGAAAAGTTCACATAATTAGTCATCGGTGAATTATCTAAGGTGTTGCCGAGAGGTGGTTAAGCTGTTTTCCTAATTTATTATTTATGATACATATTTCTCTCTTGTCTGTTATAATTTTGCAATGTGTTTTACCTTTACAAAAACTATGAATTTCAATAATATAAGATAATCACATTTGGAAGCGTGACATCCAGACCTGTTTTTAAGATTTTGGTGGCCTAGAATGAAACTGTAATTTAGACTCTATGAGCGTTTTTTTATACAAAGTCACTAATAGTTATTTATGCAGCAATATGTTTTATCATATCTTTCTAGATGCGATATTTTTCAATAATTTTAACTTCAAAAAACTTCTTTCCACACGTGCAACAATCAACGACTTAGTTAAGTGAATTTGATATGCAATTGAAACATTTGACGGACTAAATTTGATATGCAATTAAAACATTTGACATATTAAAATTTTTTAAATGCCGACATCGACACATTTGACCAAGATATTTGCAATACTTTCAATATAGAAAAAAAAAATCATTTGTATCAACATCCACAAGTCCTTGTGAGAAAACGCGACATCGAATTTTGTGCAAGATTTTTTAAGTTCATCATTATCCAATGATTTCAAGGTTCTTCCGTCGAATAAAAAACCAACAATACTTTTAAATACTTTTAACTACTCAAATATATTTTTCAATGAACTTATTATCGTACGAACAACCACCAAAATATATTTGACTTTAAAAGATTCCTCGAATACTTATATTTGTTCATCATTATCATTCTCATCATATTGTCTTTTTTTAAAGTTACGACACTTTGATGTAAGTGGCGGCTCTATACTCATATCGAATGCAAGGTTTTTTTTGCAAAAATCATACTCGATTCAAAGTCTTCATTTGTCTTCATTTCTATATTTTTCAAAGTATAAAATTATACCTTACACTTATTTAAAAAAATTGAGATCTATATTCTATACTTATTTTTTGGGGTCTATACTTATTTTTAATTGTCCTCTTTACCCTGCCACAAATACGGCCCCGGTGACATCAACACTTTATGCAAACACTTCAATGAATATTTTATTAATATAAAAGGTAAGTTTTGTTCTTATGTTTTATTATACCGCAACAAATTTATTTCTCAACCAAGTAGAGATTGAAATATGTGAGACCAACTAATAGAAGCATGTGACCAAGCCTACCAAATTTTATCTCGATGAATTTGTTTTCAACTTATAGAATTATATTTCCACGAAGGATATTCGTATGAATTTTATATCAAGAATTTTATTTATACAAATATGTTTGGTAAGTTATTGATATTCATGATAATTTTTTATAGATTTATTTAATTTAAAAATAAAAATTATAAACAGTACAATAAAAAGAGAAGTTGGTATATAGGACTAGAGAAAATAGTTTATGCATTTGTACATGAAAGATACTTGGTTTACGGAAAAAAAAAAAAAATT
>Ga0099826_10000368_pt1 | contig 20864 bp, 7 predicted proteins | sample Mtrugardesep15_FD_76830 | JGI IMG/M metagenome (GOLD analysis project Ga0099826, IMG submission 76830) | Root nodule microbial communities of legume samples collected from California, USA - M. trunc garden sep15 | ecosystem: Host-associated > Plants > Roots > Nodule | place: USA: California... | reverse complement strand
TTAGTTTTTAAGGATTTGGAAAATTAGGGTTATGAGAGAAATTGATGATCAGATGATGTAGAACCGTAGAATTGATGTAAAAACTGTGTACAGACCTTAGATAATCCATAAGATGATAATTGGAATCAATTTTAAGGTTAGAACCATGAGATTAGGTGAGTTTTGATGAAATTCTGCATTCTGTCGTGCTGTTATTCATCGCTCGCCCTCGCGAGCGTTGATCCTCGCCTCGCGAATGACGGCCTTCATCGCTCGCTTCGCGAGTAAAACCTCCGCGCCTCGCGAGTAGCGCTTTGTTGCTCACTTTTGTGAGCAGACCACTCGCCATAGCGAGTTGACCAGTGAGAAAAACATGATTTTTGTAAATTGACGTTTTGGATTAAGTTTTAGATGGCTTTGAGTGTCTTAACACGTATAAGAATTATTAGACAAGTTTTTAGATTGAAATTGGACGTAGGGAAGTTAAAAATGGGATTTTGGGTGAAAAATAGTCACAAAGCCGTAGCTGCCCAGTTTTGTTTACCTTAGGCGAGTAGCCTTTCTCGCCTCGCGAGTTGCTGTTTATGTGAGCTCGCCACCGCGAGCAGATGACCTCGCCTCGCGAGTTGTACTGTACCAGATTGCCTAAGTTGTATTCTTGTGCTACTTTCAGTTGTTTTTGTTTTGAATTGAGTTTTGATATAAACATGTGAATTGCTGGTATATGAATTATCTTTCCAGTAGCTTTGAAATGATATGTAAATCTCTTTTGATTGATTTTATATGAATTATATGATGAAGTTGTCTAAGATGTCAAGTTATGATGAAGTTGTTTAAGATGTCAAGTTGTGATGTGTTGTCTAAGATGTTTAAGATGTAAGCTGTTGAGTCCATGCATACTCATTCCGTTGGGGGCTTACCTCGTGAGCTTTTGCTTTCTATGATGAGGGCTTATGCCCTGTGAGCTTTTTCTCTTTATGTTGAGGGCTTATGCCCTGTGAGTGTATTTATGCTCTTTATGATGAGGGCTCATGTCCTGGATGGTACCACATGCATTGATTAAGAAGTTGAAGTTGCATAGTCGAGTCGAGTCGTTGTTGATAAGATGTTAACCATGAGTTGCTAAGTTGCCAAGTTGTTGATGAAGTGCTTTATGATGAATTAATTGTGAATGCATTTGTTGCCAAATTTGATGAATTAATGATGTTTATGTTGTTAACTGTAATTGATGAATTATATGCTTAACATTATTGTTTGTGAAATCTCACCTCTTCTGCTTGGAAATGTTGCCTTTTACATGGGTAACTTGCAGGTAATCAAGGATAGTCGCGGTCGTGAGTGAATTTTCTCACGTGTGTCTTTAGGTGCTCTGATACGTAACGGGATGAGAATTTTGTTATGACTTATGTTCCTTTACGTATTCTCTTATGATTTTCATGAATTGATGTTAAGATGTTTTTATGAGATTTTATGATGAGGCCCTCGTGCCGAAGAATGTTTTAGATTGTCGAAATAATTCCGCTGCGAAGTATTAAACATTATGTTATTGAATTTTGAAGGATAAATGTTTATTTATTTTCGTTTAGGATTTTACGAAAAGAAATGTGACATTCCGTTTACGTTGAAAAACTCTGATTTTATTATGAAATTTTTATGTTGGGAAAATGGGGTGTTACATGAGACGCTCTTCCGTTTAAGTATCCATCTTCTTTTCTTCGCAATGAACATACCTATTGAAACCATTATAAATTCACAAACATAAGTGGAGGTATCGGAGTTCGAACCCCAATCATAACGTCTGACCTAACAATTTCGACATTTTGTCAGTTCAACTGAGACTTTTGAACCCATCCTAGATGGTCTTATTACATCCATGTTTTATAATAAAATATGCGGCTATTAATGGGTATCGATGAGCTCGCCCTCAAGGTATGAACTATGAACTGGTCCAACCAAGTTTTCTGCTTTGCATGATTTCCTCTTCCCACGTCGCAACTTTTCACTGAATTCAAATCTTATCACCACTCTATCTCTCTCTCTCAGCATAGCACGCACACACAAAAATCTAATTCAATTGCACCAGTCCAACTTTCAGTTTTTTTGCCAGTTTCTGGATGCTCATGTTCAATTCTTTCTCCATCTGCCAAACACCATAAAGACACAATTACATCAATTCTGAGTCCATACTCCATAGTGATGAGATATTACTCTCTTATAAAAAAATTACACAGCAAATGATGAGACATTACTCTCTATTCCCTAATTACTTTTTCCAAAATTTCTTAGTAAGTATTTGTGTACTTACCACCATTACAATGAGTAATATTTGTGTACTTACCACCATTACAATGAGTTAGTATCCTCTCCATTTAAACTCTTCTCCATTTCTTCCATTTAGAAAGATAAAACAAAAAAAATTAATGATGGTATGACCTATTTAATGATAGAACTCACCACCTATTTTTCGTGTCTATCTCTTTCATAATAGTAATCTCCATTTATTTTTATAAATGGAGAAGATCTCAACTCATTACCATTACCATAAATGCGGGTAAAGATCATCTCCATTTATAAAATTATATGAAAGATGACATTTGGAAAGAGATAGACACAAAAAGTAAGTAGTGGATCCGAACACTAAGTGGGTTCCACCATCATTAATTATTTTTTACTTTTTATGTGTTTTTATCTCTCTAAATGAAACAAATGGAGGAAATTATAAATGAAGAGGATCCTAACCCCATAAATGCAGGGTAACATTTATTGAACTGACAATAGTTCATGTAATATTAATTAGATGATACCATTAAAAAAAAAAATTAACTTGGAAGTAATGAACAAGATACATATACTTGGGATTTTATTCTTATGAGTTAAAATCCATTTAATGAAGAAAGTTCTTGTTGGGTCATAAAGGGAACACTAAAGTACGATATCACATCGAGCTTTGATCAACCATATATTTGATTTAAACACGATACTTATCCAAAATCCTTAATGCATTGAAGATATATAAATCTTCTCACTTATATATGAATCTATTTGTTCATTTGTGATTGCTCCCCCATGCAAATATAAGCTTTTTTTGGTCCAAATACACTTACATTATCATTGACGCACATACAACAATGTCATGGACACTTTCAATATTTCAATACAAGGAGTCATTCACATTTAGTCATACCTGACTCATATATTAATGTTTGGTCATGAAGGGAGCACTACTATGAACAAGCACATAAGTAGAATTGAACACCACGTCTTTACCTAAAACATTAATACATTGAGTATATGAGTCCATTAAATTTTGTGATGTTCAAATCCATTTTTTCATCCAATGTGAAATTACTACTCATACTTAACAATCTCTCCTTCAAGTGTAAGTTCATTCACTCATCTAAGTATATGATTTCCTTGCAAACTAAAACTTTTTCATTAACATTCATTTGCCACACTGTTAAACGAGACACACCAATTGACCACGACACATTGTCAACAAAATTGGTATAAGGAGTCAATCAAACTATTGACCATGATACCATTATTGGATCCTTACGAAAAACTAAAAACACTCGATAATATTTCATTGAACTTTAAGCAACCAAGTCAATTTGACACTACATTTTAACAAAAAAACTAAGACATTATGTTGGTCAACTGTTTTTAATTAGCATGCAAGGTTCCTCCCGCTAAGAAATTGATTTCCATATCTCACGATTTTTTGTATTCCTAGTCTACACATCAATGAACATTGCATCAAAATCGGACGGTCAAATTTTTTGTTTTGTAAAATTCAAAATATTAAGTTTAAAATTTGAACCGTTCAATCTTGATCAAACAACTACAAATATGCGAACATCATGGATGGATGCAATCCAACAGAAGGGAATCGATATCCCTCTCCAGCTAAACACATTTTATGACATTTTTATTTATTGAAAGTAGTATCCTTATCATAACCAAAGCATACTCCTTAATTAAAAATGTACCTGGGCAATGATGGTTATGGCCAGAGCAGAGGAACCAAATGAAAACGAACTAGCATTGATAACCAAGAGATGAAGTTTCTCCATTTCTCTATATACATTCACCATCACTGCCTTATCTTTCTCACAGAGGATTCGAATCAACACATTCTCCCCCGACAAACTAGCTTCAACGTCAGGCAGTGACAGATTTGTTTTTGATGTTTCATCAGAGTTTCCATTACATGAATTTGAGGAAGTGTCCGAAACATCTTCGTCTGCAGACAGTTCAGACAATTTCTTCACAACCACAACTGGTTCTACACTTTTGCTTTTGCTTTGCTCCTCCAACAGCTCTACTTGTTCCTTAAGCTCCTTCACATACTTTATGGCATCACCCAACACAGAGGCCTTGTCCATCTACAAACATATGGAGTAGATTATTAGTATAGTTTAATTTTGATACGCGGTCAATAAATTACAATCAATCACATGTGTCAACGTGATTTTAGTTTAATTTTGATAAGCTGTCAATTTTTTTTAACGCCCTTAAATCACAATCAATCATGCCTGTCAGTGTGATTTTAGAAGTATTTACGAGAATAAAGTCAAATGTTTCTGATGATACGATTAAAATCAAACTTATTTAATCATCGAACGATTATGATTGACCCGATTGACAGACAATCTAAAAAATCCTTACATTATGAATGAATATAAATTAAATCTTTAAAAAAAAACTTAGTAATCAAATTGTATATGAATTGAATCATACTAGTATACCCACAAAAATATAGTGCCATGTATACAAATATTTAGATGTTTGAGTCAAATGTGTATAAAATTAAAAAAAAATAAAAAATAAATGAACCTTTTTGAGGTTTGGAATAAGGGCTGAAAGAGCTATGAATTGTTGGCTAATCTTTTCTCTCCTTATTCTCTCAGCAATTATATGATCTGGTGTGTGATGAGTTGTAGATTTGGAAAATGAACCGTTCTTCTTGTTGCTCTCCTGATTCTTTACACTTCTTGGTCCATTCTTTGAGTTCACAACTTTGGTCTTTGACCTCAAGGTTGGTACAACCTTCATTGGTGGTGGATTCTCGTTTTCAAACGAAAGAACAAATGAAGCTGTTCTGACATGGCTTGAACTACAAGTAGTAGTAGTTTTGAGTAATTTTGAAGGCCTCTCTAAGTTACTCTCTAAACCACCAACAATTTCTTTGTTTATGCTTGATTGGTTGATGAAACTGTAATCATTTGGTTCCTGGAAAAATATAAGGAAAGTTGAACAAAAGAGTTTACTAATTGACAAAAACTATATCTGTTAATTTGATGACAAATTTATTGTGTAATATGAGTTTACCATATCACATAACCAATTAGTCCATGATTCCTCCATTGAAGTCATATGCTTGTGATTTGCAATCAATGATGCTGAAAGAAATGAAATCATGTGATTCAATATTAAGAAAATACTATGCCATTGATACATTCTAAGAGAAAAGGAAATTTATTACCTCCACTAGCTCTAGCTGAATAGCACAATCTAGTCTAGAAAAGAATAAGTTACTTAAACAGCACCCACATTAGGAATTTATGACATGTTTTTTCGGCATATTTTTGGATGTGAGGACAGATGGATTTGGAAATGAGTGAGGGATCATGCTATCACGTCACGTGTTACTCTATTTGATATTAAAAAAAACACGTCATGGCATTATCTTGAAGGATGGTCTCATATTAGATCAAAGGATCTAAGATACAATTACCAGGATCAAAGATTCTAATTATGATACAATTGTATGCACAAAAATCTATCATTCTTTTATACACAAAAAATTATTGTTTGATAAGTATCTAATCCTGGGTGTGTTTAGTTTGCACAACCAACTAGATTGGTTCAATTTAGACCTTTTTTTTCACATTTAAATTAAACCACCTACCAAATCTTATTATGCATCATCCACATTAGATCTGATACATTAGTGTGGATGATGTTTAGTAAGATTTAATGGGTGATATAAGTTAAGACAAATCTAAATCATGGTATAAACTAAACGTACTCTCTAATACGATACATATCTATTACTATGATTTGTCATTGTTTAGAAAAATTAAGACATGGTATAATAACTATAGATATAATTTCCGTAAGGATAACTCTGTAGATAAAGATAGTGTAATATGCAAAAGTTTGAACTATTGAGATATAATAATTCAAATTAATGGCTAACAATGTTGTTTAGAAGTTGAGTACTTGAGTTAGTTAAGAATTTCGCATCAGTGGACTAAGATTCGCATTTTAAAAACAATAAAATCTTTATTGCATCATATCTACATTCTTCTTCATCTCTCACCTCAACTCATCTCAGATGCCTACAAATTCCTTGAACTAAGATTCTCCTCTTCTTCTGTATACTCTTCTTATTTCCCTTTTAGTATATTCCTTTAAATGCCGTTTCTTCAACTTCAAATTCAAATGTCAATCAAAATTATGTTTGATAGTGTAATCTTTTTTTTTTGGTACAATGATAGTGTACTCTTTATTAAGAGGAAATACTTCATAGTAAAATTGGATAAAGCTTCTTAAATGTGAGATTTTTAAGTATTATAACTGAATAGTCAATTTTGAACACTAATATATGACATAAAACAATTTTATTTACCTTTATGACATTCATAAGAATTATAGACATTATTTATAACTTTCATATGACATAATTTTATCTCAAAAGAATATTTGTAACTCAAAACATTGTTACCCCTTAAAAAAAACTCAAAACATTGTTACTAGTAGTAAATCTGAGAAATAAATAAATGACTTTATTCATTGTTATGGCCATTTACTTTTAAGAATATTATAATTAGAACAGCATATTTGAGTCAGAAAAAATTAGAACACATTATATCGAAAGAGGGTGTTTGAATAGAATAATATAAATATCTAAATACTCATCATCAATATTATTATTATTATCATTATTTATATCTAAACATTCTATTTTTTGTCCTAAGTAACTAATTGCTTAAAATTCACTCTTTAACATAAATAAGTTGAGAATTACATTGTTAATACCAACTGAGACTCTTAACTTCTATATTCTAATCATGTTCTTTTCGGTCTATTTCATAACATGACAAAGATTATAAAAAATAAATAAATCATTGAGTCCTGTATTTTTAGCATTAGTTTTTTTTCTTTCCTTAGGAAATGTATTTTTAGCATTAGTTGTTGGATCTCGTTTGACTTGAATTCAAATGACAGAAAACATAATTTTATCTTAAGTTTCTAAAATCCTCTTGTGACTACTACGATGTGTTGAATTTTCAACAATAGGGAACTGAAGACAGGTCACGTGTCATAATTTTATTTTTAAGAGGCAATTAAACTGGGATTTTTTTTTCAATTAGTCTAGTGGCTGAAGCTTACACGTGTTAAATGTGAAGAAGTAGAGTGTTAGGGGTTCGAACTTCTGCCCTTACATACTGGGCTAAGCTCACGGGAACATCGAGTTGGGATTTTTACATCCGCGTAAAATAATAGTTTTTCATTTTTATCTTGAGGATGCCACGTGAGAGCATGTGATTCGTATTTCTATTTTATGAATCAACGACGTAGCTACTTCTTCCTAAAAATATATTTTTTTTCTAAAAAAAAATATATTTCCCTTTTGTATAAGGACAGAGAGTATTATTAATGTCTTTCTCTTCCAAACAAAAAGTGGCAATGTGTTTGACATTATTATAAATAACCAACAATCGATTAATAGAAGTGAAAAAAACTTGATCTCTTTAAGTATGATGAAAAGTTTGATTAAGTTGGGAAACAATCTATTATGTGTCTCACAGGTTTTTGATAGAGATTTGTCTCTCCTAAATGACGATGAAAACTTTTTATCAATATCATAGTAACAAAAACATATTATTATAAATAAAAAGTTGAAGTCTTTTTATGAGTAAAAATAAAAAGTTGAAGTTATTGAATGGAGATTTATGCATGTAGTAAAGACACAAAAAAGTTCAAAAAAAAGAAAGTAAAATATCTAATAGTAGTGGGATTGTCAATTAATTGTGTCTATCTCCCTCTAAATTGAATCTTCTATGTATTTTGAGAAATTGAGAGATCTTTCTCCATTATTTTAACGAGTTAGGGTCCTCTTCATTTCTAAAAATAAACAGAAAATTGATTTAGAAAGAGATTAAAGCAAAAAGTAGAAGATGGATCTTACCACTAAATGGATTCCATCATCATATATTATTTTATAATTGTTCTTAAATTTCTTTGTCTCTTCTTTTTTTTCTTCAAGTAATTTAGTAGCTAAAATTTATGTGAATAAGTGAGGTGTTCGAAGTTCGAACTTCAACCATTACATATAGCAATACATTGTTCCTACTAATTGAACTACGTTCACCGAGAGTCCCGTGTCTTTCTCTTTACTAGCCAAAGAAATGAAAATGACACTAAATGGGAGGAGCATACACCCTATTTTAACTCATAATATCTATTAAAAGTTAAAACTCCTATTAATTAGTCCATGTAAAAATGAACATATTCCTACGATCTCAACTAGAGAGGGACAATATCACACAGAATCGACCTCAATAATATTAAACATATCTCCTATGGATCGAACACTGTGCGCAGATGCAGATTATATTATCACATGCTATTTATAGAAAGGGTTTGCATTCTCAGGATCTACGTCTTAGCTGCAGATTCATATTAAATGTGATTAACAGCTTCAGTCTGTGATTTTTATGTCAAATGGCACCCCAACAACATAAGTGTCTTGTTCATTCATGCTTTGGTGACATAAACTTCAATGTTGCCATGCGTAGGTTCTTGACAAGTTCCTTTATGTTCAAGTTGTACCCTTCACCCATCTACAAAAGTACAACAATAGTATTTAAATACAAATAAAAACCTCGTGGGCAAATAAGACAAAAATGAAAAGAAAAAAAAAAATACTCCTAAACAAAATTCCTAAAAAGAAACAGATGGAAAACAACGTTCCCTTTCATGAATACGTGTAATAATTTTTTAAAAGTATCATAAATAATTATTGTCTTTATGCAAAAAAATAAAAATATTATTGGCTATTATAGTTAATTGAAAGTGATGTATTACAACATAAGTTTAATGGTAAAATTAAAATAAATTGACTAATACTACAATAGAAAAATAAACAACACTTATTTTTTTTCTAAACTAAAATAATTGTCGTGTTAACAAGTATTCTAAGACACTTGTTAAAGATTTAAGAATGAAAATAACTGATAACTTTCGTATAGAAAAAAATTCTTTTTTAATGTTATACATAAATCTTAAGATAAAATTTTCATTTTAAACTTTTTATCAAAACTCTTAAGACACATTTGTTAGCATTTTTCTAATAATAATAATAATATTAAATATTGGTGCCTCAAACAAAATAATAATACTTAAAAAGTAGTGAAAAAAATGTTTAGTGGCACTCCCTTAAAAAATGAAAATTTAATGGCAATTATTAAGGTAGGTAGTAAAAGATTGTCCTTTACAACTTTGCCAAAAAGATATTGTCCTTTACCTGAGCAATGATGGTTATGTCAATGGAATCCCCAAATGGTAAGACACTACTATTCACAGCAAACAATTGAAAGCTTTGAATCTCAGCCATGACTTTCACCAGAATCCCCTTATGCTTCTGGCAGTGAATCCGAATCAGCATCTCTTTCCCTGACACTCTTGCTTGCACTTGTAAGGATGAACCAGTAGCACCTTCAGTACTCTCATCACATGATGAGTTATCATCAGCATCATCATTGATAGTGATACCAAGGTCTGGTTTGTTAAGAACAACCACTGACTCTGTCTTTGTTTTCTTGTTCTGTTCTTCCAAAACTTCCAAACGCTCTTTAAGCTCTTTCACATATATGATAGATTCAGCTAATACAGAAGCTTTGTCCATCTACCAAATTTTTACAGACAATTGATTAGAAGATGTTAATAATTCACAAGGAAAAAAACAATGATTTAAGTGCTATCTAGCTATGAAGTAATCAAAATTGACGTATTGTCTGTGAAACACTGACACATACATCGAATGCGACACTGACACTCACATGTCGACACCAGTAATTGTTTGTAAAATTTACATTACAGTGTAATCATATATGTCAATATCATGTCAGGTACTTTCAATCAGAGGTGTTAGTGTTACAAAGCATACCGTACCTTTTTCAGGTTTGGAACAAGAGCTGCAAGAGCAATGAAACTTTGGCTAAGTTTTTCTCTTCGCTTTCTCTCAGCCATGATATGATCATCGGCGTTGGCTCGAGACCTTTTGGTTTGAGAGGTTTTTGTTGCAAAGTTTTGATTTTTTGATAACCCTTTAGGATTTTGAGTTGAGACATGAATGTTTCCCAATTGTGGTGGAAACACTGACACTGTTTTGTTCTGTTTTGACTTTGAGTTTAAGGTAGGGGCGAGTCCACAAAATTGGGGGGTGTAGGTAGGAGGTGAATTTTGGAGGTTGTCAAAAGACAAAATCTGAGAGTGCAAAGATGAGTTAGATGATGATGGAGAAAGTTTTGGTGAAATGGTTTCAATGATGTTATTGTCACTAACAATTGTTTTCAACTCCTTGGTTGGTCTTTCAAGTTCAAAATCAAAGTCAAAAGAGTCCAAAGTTGTTTCATCAGTGAATGAGTTGGTGATAGTTGTGGAATTAGACTCTGAAGTCAAACATTGTTGTTGGGTTTGTTCTTGTGGAAGAAACTCTTCCTCGTTAGCATCAAGGAAGTTTAGGTTGCATTCTTCAGGAAATAAATTATACTCATCCATTTCCTGCAATAAAAAATTAAAAATTAAAATTTCAAATGATAAAGAATTTATTTGTGATCAACAAAACAATATGTTAATTTGCCTTTAATTTTCTTACCAAATCAGATAGCCATTTGCTGGTTTCTTCTGATACGTTTATTGGTGTGTTGTTGATTTCCTCCATTATGACACTTGTGTACTGAAGTGTTGTTCCTTTAAACAAGGAAGAGTGAGAAAATTCTCTGTTCTATAATTTCAAGCTTTGTGCAGAATTGGAGTCCCCATTATTTGATCTTTTATAGGACAATAGTTCTATACTTTTCCTTCAAAATAAAATAAAATAGTTCTATACTTTTCTTTATTTTCAATTCACGTCCCTAGCAAGTAGCAACGGTCCACACAGACCATAAACATCAACGAATTATTTAAATTTACATTTACAAAAGAAAAACACGTGTGGTCAATCATGCATATATTGCAATATCATTTTATATTTTTTGTGAATAAATGAGATGACAATAATCATTAAAACTCGCATATATAAATAAATAAAAATGTTGAGATTCGAACACCGATCACGGTGTCTAATTCATTTGAATTAAGATTTAGGACACTATATCATATTATTTAATAAATAAATAAAATGTTTTTCTATCATGTGCAAATTTGCACATGTTAAGGTATTTAAAATAATAATTTTGGAATGGAACTTTTATATTTTGTATGTGTTTGGTAAAAAGAAGTTATATGCTAGCTGATAGATGATAAGCTAGCTGATAGCTGAAAAACTAACTTATAGCTGGTGGACGATAGCTTATAGCTGAACAGTTAGCTTGTTAAAATAAAGTGTTTAGTAAAATTGGTTGTTGATGTGGCTAATAAGTATAAAATGACAAAACAGGGCATATTTATTTTATTTTTTATTTTTTTTATAAATCATATATACAATTTTTATTAGTTAATGTATTTCTTTTTAAATGTTTAAATTTATTTCAAAATATTTTCATCTCCCAAATAATAAATGTATTTATGATTTCAATTGACATTTTTTATTTAACAATACTTTCTTTTTATAAATTTTACTTAACTAAATTTGCTTCATTATTTATTATAAAATAAATTTTATATAAAATCATTTATTATTGAATTAAGAGCATGTAAAAAAGAAAGTGAACAAGAAAATTTGAAAAGCTATACCATGATGTCAACATGAAGTTAAACGTGGGCAGTTGAGTAAGAATATGGGTAGTTTTTTAATTAAATTAAATTAAACTAAATTAATAAAAGGTTAAAATTGGAAGAAAATATAAAAAGCTAAAAGCTCAAAAGCTACTTGAATTAGCTTCTCAAAAAACGCTATAAGCTAACGAAAAAAGTTTGTTACCAAACACGTCACGTTTTCATCCAACAAGCTTATAAGCTAATCCAACAAGTTATAAGCTAACTTTTTTGTATTACCAACCACAGCCTAAATAGATAAAAAAAAAAAAAAATTGCCCTCGTGAACTTAACTCGATTGGTATGGATAATGCATAATATATGCAAGGTTCGGGGTTCAAACCTCAGTCACCACTAGGGATGACAAAATGGGTTGAACCCGTCGGGTTGGCCCATTTAACCCGCTTTTTTAGCGGGGCGGATTGATATTTTGAACCCGCCACTAGTAGGGTTTCCACTCCGCCTAACCCGCTAAAAAGCGAGGCGGGTTGGCCCGTTGTGTTGATATGTTAAAAAAAACTCTTTTTTTCACTTCATTTTATTTATAAGTCACAATCAATTTTTCCATTTTCTCCTTCGCATATTGGGGAAAAATTTCAATTAATTGTTTCACTTTTTTGTTCATGATTTTAGCCTCATATTTAACAGTTACTCAATTGATAACTCGTAGAGTTTTTATTTTGAATGTCTTATTGATTTATTGTAGATTTTTAGATGTTGTAATTTATATGTTTCAATGATTATTTTCATATTTTTAGTGGAGTCATTATTTATATATATAAATTTCCTTAAATTAACTTTAAATTTATATATTTTTACATTATTTATGTGATGTTTTATATTATTTTTTTCTTAAAACATTGACGGGTCAGCCTGTCGCCCGCTATAAAATGGGACAGGGTGAGATTTTCAACCTTACATCTCTATTTGACCCGCCCCACTCCCCCTTTTTTTAGGCGGGTTATTATTATTATTTTTTTTGGGGGGGAGGGACGAGCGCGAGTTGGCCCTTTTTGCCATCCCTACCTACCACAAAAAAAAAATAGATAACTTTTTAATAAAAACTAGCTATTTTTAGTTGTTATAACATGTGCAATGTTGCACATGTTAGACAAGCCCGTAAATAAATATATAAATAAAAAAATTGATATTAAATATACTCTATCATACATCTACTACAAGTTTCAATTTAGTAACAAAAATGCATCAAAATGAGTGTAGTTTTTAATGAATTAATATTAAAAAGAGAAATGTTAACAGTGTTTTGTCCTCAGGACACTTGTTAAGAAATTATAATAGGAAACATTCTCTTGGAAATTGTGTGATCTACTTTTTCAAAGTTGAAAAGGTGTGTTATTTTTAATGCAAAAATTGACATCTATTTCTACTTTTAGTTTGTTAACTAGTGTTCAGAGGCATCGGTTAATAAGACCCCATTAAAAATAATCGGCTATAACTCCATATGACGTGATCCTTAACATTTTTTTATGTGTGTGAGTTTATGATGACTTTGTCATTTCGTCTATCTACCAAATAAAAAGATCATTGTTGAAATAACCCCTTTAATATAGACAAAGTCTAAAAATAGTCCCAATAAAAATAGAAATGTTGATTATATCCTTCTATTTTGGTAGGAAATATTGCAGCATAGCTGGAGTCATGTAGATTTTTTTTTCAGACATTAATTGAGGGGTTAAAAACAAAATTGGTATAGACATAGGGGAGAACAACCCATTCGACAGAGACCTGCAACCTAGCTCGACCCATCTCGTTTGATAAAAAGGTTGTGCTCAAGCTTTTTGTAAATCCTATTTAATTAAATAGATCATGCTAATACTTACAAAAAAAAGTATTAAGCTTGTCATACCGGCTTATTAAGTTTTTTTTTTTATATATAATATCTCTTCCATTATTAATATTGTTGAATTTCTTAAAACAAACACAAATCTTATTATGATCTGGTTATTTAATAGCAAGTATATTGGTGTCACTGGACATCCGTAAAATTTCATTACTTAGTAGTAGACATATTCGTGTGTTTTAGGTCTTCAAAATGTTTGACCTGTTTAGTAGTAGGCTTATAGACGTTGTTAGACATTAACGCATAATAAACTTTTAAATAGGCTTTCGGGTTTTGTCAAGCCTTTAAAAAGGCCAAACCTTAACAACGAGCACATGACAGGTACTAGGCCAGACTCATGCCTATAATTTAAGAAATATGTTAGACTTAGGTCTTACAAAACTCGATCCCTTAACCAATTTCCACCCCTATATAGACATAAAGTCCAAAAAAGTGGCCTAAATGCCTAATATTTTTTTCATGATTTTTTTGCTAAAATGTTTAGGATATTAAAATAAAGTCTCCAGCACAAAATTAAATTTTTTTGACAAGGACAAATTAATTACGAATTTTTAAAGCGTCGTATTCTTAAAAATCAAAACAATGAAAACCTCAACCAAAAAATCAAATTTTAAGATAATATTTTGGCAGAGATCTGTATAAAACTACATAGAAATATGTGCAAAGTTTTAGAGCATTTCAAAGATGCCTCAATTTATTATGATTTTTCGACCAAAACGTGCAAAATCGCAATTTCGTTCCATGTAAGCATATACTCATGAGTCAAATTTTGCTCTCCAAATTCACAAGTATATTTAGAACATCATATGAACCTCTACCATAAAATTTTGTTATTTTTAAACAAGAGACACATTAAATCTTTTAAGTAATTCATAATTATGGGAAACAAAAATTCACAATTATTTCGTCCCTAATTTAAAAACTTAAAAATTTAGTGATAGAAATTCTTATGTAATTTTAAACATGCTTTCAATTTTCAGGAATAAAATTTGCCTAAAAATTTAGTGATAGAAATTCTTATGTAATTTTAAACATGCTTTCAATTTTCAGGAATAAAATTTGCCTCGTGAGTATATGTTTACTTAGAACAAATTTGCGATTTTGCACATTTTGATCAAAATAATTTTTTGTCTTTGAAATGTTATGAAACATTGCAGATCATTTCTATGTATTTTTACAGAGGTCTCTCTAAATTATGAACTCAAAATTTGAACTGTAGGTTGAGGTTTCCGTTTTTTTTTTTTTATGCTTTAAAGATTCATAATTAATCTATTTATTGTCTGAAAATTACAATTTTATATGAAAAACCTTATTTTTATTGTCCTAAACATGTCTGTAAAAAATTATAAAGAAATTTGACCTCGAGTCCCTCAATTAATGTTAATAGGAAAAATCTGTGAGGAAAACTAAATAAATTTTGAGGCAACTAAAAAACTGCAACCTCAAAAAAATCTATGTAGCAAGATTACCTTTCAGGTTAGCCTCCAGTATGAATGGGCTGGAAGAATATCAAATTACAGAAGTATAATTTTTATGTAGTTTTTATTTTTACAAAATATATTTCGAGGCTTTACAAATATTACATAGGCTATATCAACAATTAACCTTAAAAAAACTTTATTTATACTAGCCGAAAGACGGACACTTACTATATCTATAATGACGCTAATAACCTAAGAAAATGCTCTTTCATAAAATAAAATAATTAGAAAATGCTTAATAGCATCAGCAGCTGCAGACAAAGAATCTAAAAATATGGAATGAGTCATGTGGTGTTAAGGCATCGACCTCAATAATTGAGTTAAGTCATGTGACCTAAACGTGCATAATAGCATTAGCAACCACAAACTTTTTTTAACGGGACCTCAAAAATATTTATTCTTTTGTCAATATTTTTATAAAGAATTTAGATAATAATAAAAACAATTGAACAAGTCAACATATGATATATTAAACACCACAAAAAACCACCTACTCAGCACAAGGTGTGTCGAGAAGAAGCATAAAGTTCAGATACACAAAACAATTAACCAGCACCCATTAAAAAATAAGGTACTCATAAAAAAAGAAACAAAACAATACAATTAGCCAACACTCAAACAATTATAGGAGGTTGCCACTAGCCAACTAACTCAAGAGAAACATTTGCAGCCTTATGCTTCAGCCATCACAAAGACAAATATTTAATCTTATCAAACAACCGAGGCATCGACTTCTCCTTATGATCAAAAAACATGTCATTTCGCTCTCGCCAGATAAGCCAGACACAGGTAAACCAAATTAAGTGCAAAAAAGATCACCTCGCATTCGAACCCCCTATCAATATAACATAATGATCGAAATGGTATGAAAAAGCGTGAGGGTCTACCGAAGAGAACCCCAACCAACAATGAACCAAATACCAAAGCGAGCCAAATAAACTATAATTAAGGAATAAATGATTAGACGATTTCATCTCACCACAACCTGCTATGCAAAAATAATCTTCAGCCGAAATAACACCACACCTAACCAAATTATCTTTAGTAGACAACCTGTCTTGAAGTAACCACCACACAAACACTGAGACTTTCAAAGAAATATCCTTATGCCACACCAAATCAAAAACTACTACTGATGACTAATGAGAAACTGAAACACACTATAGACATATTAAGTGCCACTCCTATCTAATTGTTATTGCCACATATCGACTGTGTCAACATGCAAATGCACATTAGGAAGCAGCGGCGAACACTCCCTAACCATCTCCTCCTCCAACATTAGATGATAATAATAGAGGGATGTTTTTTAAGCACAAATACTTGTTTGTGTCATTGACCTTTTAAAGCAGTTCATTAAACACTAAAATGTATGCAATTATCCACCTCTTAACAATATCTTATTATTTATTTTTTATTTTTTTACAACAAATGTTTGTAATTAATTTTTGTTTTAAAACATGTTTGTAATTAGTTGTTAGATTAACATATATTTACTCTCGTCGGAATTGTGATGAGGTGTTGGAGTAGTATCATGATATTTAGTAGGACTGTAAAACCAAACCATTCATCTTATCTGATATATCATGGACACGTTTAATTAGTTCGAAATAAATGTCACAATCATAGAAATTGTGGTTTCTTTTTGAAAAACCCTTGAAACCAATTTCCTATCGGTCAATTTAAACCGAATTTGGTAAATAATATGATGTGTTTGTTTTTATACGCTCAGTATTTTGTTCTTTCCTTTTATTGTGAATTTTCTATTCATATAAGTTGTTAGATGTGCTCTTAGTTAGATATTATTGCTGAGTTTGTTTGCTTGTCGGTTGCTATTACTAGTTGCTCTACAAATATTGTCAATTTTTTTTTTTTTAAAGAAAATATTGTCACGTTGGTTTTGCTCCTACTTGCAACAAGAAATCCAAATTTTTTTAAGTTTTGTTTGGAAGTTTTGAAGGAAAAGAAGGGGAAGGTTTATAAAAAAGAAAAGTGAAAAGAATGAAGAGATATGAGAGTGGAGGGCTTTGGGGATTTAGTTTTTGTCATAATACAAAATCCTCTTAATTTGAAGGCTAAATAATTGTATTGGTTTATTAAAAAAAAACAATAATCGTATTGAATGAGTAGTTTCGAGGATTTTGGGTGGTTTGAGTAAGTTTTTCAAATCTAATCTATGTTTTTTTTAAGGAAAATCCAATCTATGTTGTTATAATATTTTTCACAATAAAAAATAAATATTTATTTATCATTCTAAACTCTTTAAAAAAGTTAAAAGATTTTTTTATTTTTTCCTATAATTTCTTCTCTTCAAAACTCTATTTTCCTTTCCCCTCTAAACTTTAAGAGTCTTAAGTTATCAATGTCATCACTATGTCAACTCCTAATCCTTATTTAATTATTAAAGCTCCCCATAATTAAACCGTGTCAGATGAATATATTTCTACCAAATCCCTGCACGACACAAGAGGAACAATATCACACAGAATCAGCATCAGTCCTAATCCTTATTTAATTATCATATGGAGAATTCTAAAAAAACTTATGGATCATATCATATGTTATTAACTGAAGAAGTAAGCATATTTGGGGATCTACTTTTTATGGATCATATCGTATCACGTGCTATTAACCGAAGAAGTTAGCATTTTTGGGGATCTACTTCGTGGTTAATTAAGACTTTGAATTAATGATCTGTATCGACTTTGACTAATGGCACTCCAACAACACTTGTGGCCATAGTTTTAAAAATCGGATCGGTGATCGGCTCGGTAAGGATATTGGATTACTGGATCATTGGTCGAATCACTAAGTTATTGGTTGAACCGCATGACTGAACCAGGATGAATCAGATAACTCGGTTACATGACTCGGTCTATGTAAAAAAATTCTTTATGTTGAATTAGACTGAACCACGTGACTTTGATCTCTTTAAAAAAATTATATATTTCTTTTACACTTAACAGAAGCACATTTTATAAAATAAATAGAAACATCTTAATAGATACCCCTTAAATTTAGCTGCATATATTTTTCATGAGATAAAATATATATTCAAATAAATATTAAAAAATATTAAACTTTATAATTTATACGTGCAACATACAAAAAAGAGAGTGTTCTAAAGAAAATAGTTATAATCAAGTAAAATGTTTATAAAAATATTTTGTATTGTGTAGTCATTTTCTATTCAAGTACATAGTTCTATGCTAGTTTTTTTAAAGGAGTTATTATTTTTTAGAGTTTTTAAAGAAGTTGTTTACTAGCTAAAAATTAATATATTTGAGCTTAATATACTTGTGATGGACGTAACTTAAAAAAAAAAAAACATGTGATGGAGTAACTTCTAAAATATATTTATTACATATATGATCCGAATACTTATTCACAACAAAGAACTTTGGTGCAGTGGTAAGCTGAGAACATAGCTGATGTACGTTGTGGGTTCAAGTCTCTATGTAGCCTTTTTTACTAGAATTAATTTAAATAAATTTCGGCTTGAGCTTTGAACCGGTCTGGTTTGTTAAAACCGCCGGTTTTGGCCGAGTTGCACCGGTTCGTGCCGGTTTGAAAGCATGACCGATCCATTGAGCAACTCGAACCGGTCACCACACCGGTTTCCGGTCCGGTTTTCAAAACTATGCTTGTGGCTTGTTCATGTTAAGTTATTACGATTACGACGACATAAACTTCAACCACCTATAAAATAGTACAATAACATTTGAATACAATTATATGTAGAATTATAAATTTAGTGAGAAAAAAGACAAAAATCAAAAGAAAACAAAATGCATAGATCACACAAATATAGTAGAAAACAACCTAGAATAAACTACTTATATAAGATAATAATAATGAAGTAGTGATGTAACCAAATAGTTATAAAGAACTAAAAATGTTTAGTGACAATAATCAATGTAGGTAGAGATTGTCCATTTAAACCACTAAAAAAAATTTGTCCTTTGCCTGAACAATAATGATGATGTCAAGGATTAAAGAAATGTTTAGTTAGGGACAATCTTAAATCAAAACTCTTTATATACACACATGAATAGTAAAATGTAAAAGAGAAATCATGTGATTTTTTTTTAATTTATACGTGTGTACCTAAATAAATTTTATTTAAAATTGTGTTTATGTAAGAGTTCTTCCAAGGATTAAATATCCCAAGGGCAACAAACTAGCACTACTATTGACAACAAGCAATTGAAAGCTTTGAATCTCAGCCATGATTTTAACCAAAAGTCCCTTGTGCTTCTCGCAGTGAATCTGAATCAACATCTCTTTCTCTAAAACTCTTTCACCAAATCTGCTATTGTTTTCTTGTTTTGGTCTTCCAAAACTTCAAAATGCACTTTGAGTTTTTTCGTGTGAGAAAGAAACAACTAATTAGAAAATAGAATAGTACATGTATGATGTTGGACAACCAAAAACGTTATACAAACAATCTAGAAATGTGGAATGACTCATGTGAGGTTAAGGCTTTGATCTCAATAATTGAGTTTAAGTGAATAAGATTCCATTAATAATTTTTGATTATTTATTCGATTGTTAAAATGCATGTGATAAAATATATTAGACACGACTCGCCTTCAAAAATAAAATATGTTAGACACTACTAACATTTTTTTTTAAGGACACAACTAACAAAGTTGTTTGTTGTTTTTTAATAAGAGTTTAATTTTAAAAAGTATCAATGTATAAGGTTTTACTATTTTGTCCGTAACTCTAGATCAGTTGGTATGCTGCCAATTACATTATTGATAAGGCTGGGGTTTGAGCATCATGTGCGATTTTACAATTGATTATCTAAACATTTTTAATGATTTAATGATCGTAAAGTCTTTACACGGATATTGTATACAAATCAAATAACTTAATTGACTATAATTTTTTTATGAAGAGTTTTTCTAATCTATACAACATTGCATAGGATAAGAAGCAATCAACGTACCATTTTTTTTAACAAAAATTATCATATTAATTATCCTTTTTTTTAAAAATGATTTTTTTCTCTATCCTATAAATCATTATATTTATTTTATTACTTCATACTACAACAATAAAAAAAATACTGGTAATAATTTGATTTAAAATTATCCATGATCAAATGCAATAACATTTTATTAGACAAGGGTATCACAAAAATTGATTTAGATCAAATGCTTCAAACGTAATTTTCTTTTCATATCCCCAACACAAGAGAGGTTTATTCGCAGCTTAAAATATGCAATTTTTCCTAAAGGCTATGTTTTTGTCCATTGATTCAACTTCCGGTGCCATATTGTTTTTCATCACGTGTCATTGTGTGCCGCTACAAGAGATGGTGTATTTGCAGCTTTAAAAATACACGGTCGATCTATTCACTGCGGTCTAAACCTCTACTTAGGAGGCTATTTTAATCCACTTGTGTTGTTTTTAATTTTCATATTCCCCGTTTGGATAGACCTCCATTTTGTGGATAAATTGGTTAGGTTTATGTCCCCCAGTTTTTTATTTGTATTTTTTCTCCTTTTTTTAATAATATATTTATGAACATCTGACATAAGATTAGA
>Ga0099826_10000367_pt1 | contig 20872 bp, 12 predicted proteins | sample Mtrugardesep15_FD_76830 | JGI IMG/M metagenome (GOLD analysis project Ga0099826, IMG submission 76830) | Root nodule microbial communities of legume samples collected from California, USA - M. trunc garden sep15 | ecosystem: Host-associated > Plants > Roots > Nodule | place: USA: California... | reverse complement strand
GATTTTGTGCGTTAATTTTTATATTTTGATGCTAAGTTGAGCATAACGTTTTATTATGGTAGTTTGGTATAATTTGCCTTTGTAATTAAGTCGTATTTTTCCACTACTGACATATTTACAATATTATATTAGCTTATATATGTCATGCATATAATAAATTTTAGGTAAACTCGTACGAGTTCTCGAGTCGAATTTACCTAAACAAAACGAGTTGAGGTAAACTCTCGAGTTGCAAAACCTTGATTCTGTGAACCTAAAGAGTTGTTTTTTCCTTATAAATATGACTAGAGGGAGTATATAATTACTTGAAAATTATTCTCGTAATATTAATTTAGGGATAAATTGGCATAAATTAATTAATGTGACATTGAGAAAATTAAACAACACTTATTTTGAAATTCCCTGAAGAAAAAAAACACTTATTTTAAAATGAAAATTAGGCTTAAATGTGTGTTTAATCCCTACACTTTTATCCAATTTTGGTATTGGTCCCTGCGCTTTTTTTTTTGCATTGGTCCCTGCACTTTGTCAAAGTTTTGAATTTAGTCCTTTTGTTAACTATCAGTAAAAAAACAAAACTAAGGGGTAGTTCATTTGTTGACCGTGTAGGATTTTTCGGAAGTGGAGGTTTGGTCAACATGTAAGTTTGAGCATGTTATGTTGATTCATGGTAGGTTTCTTACTAATAATGACGAATTTTATTTGTTCAACGTCTATGCGCCTTGTGAATATGTGGCTAAAAAATTGTTGTGGGAAACTTTATCTGTGAGGCTCAGAGCTTGTGTGGGGATTTCAATACGGCGTGGTGTGTGAAAGAAAGGAAATCGATGGGGATATTAGTTCGTTTTGAGGATCCTGCTCCTTTCAACAATTTTATTGATGAGAATTTGTCAGTTAATCTTCCTCTTGGTGGTTGATCGTTTACTTGGTATCGAGGAGATGGTCGGTCTATGAATAGGTTGGATAGATTTATGTTATTTGAGGAATGGTGCTTAACTTGGCCAAATTGTGTGCAGTTGGCTCAAATTCGAGGGTTATCGGATCACTGTTTTATTCTGTTGTCGGTCGATGAGGTTGACTAGGGGCCTAAACCAAAGTGAATGCTGAAGTATTGGGGTGAGATTCCTTGCCATAAGCAGTTTGCGTGTGATCAATGAAGATCTTTTCAGGTTGAAGGATGGGGTGGGTATGTGGCCAAGGAGAAGTTTAAACTAATTAAATCGACTCTTAATTTATGGCATAGTAAGCATGTTTAAAACTTACCAGGCATAATTTCTCCCCTCAAGGAACGTATAGCCCTGTCAGGTTGCAAATGTGAAACTAAGATGTTGTCAGATGGAGAAATCAAGGAGTTATGTGGGCTGACGAACGATTTACATTCATTATCTCGGATAATTACTATTATTTGTTGGCCACAATCTCGACTCCGATGGATCAAACAAGGATATGCAAACTCTAGGTTTTTTCACGGTGTTATATTGAGTCACCCGAGGGGGAACAATATTTCTTCTATTACGGTGGATGGTTCTCAAGTAAAGGGAGTTCTAATGTGCATAGTGCAGTTTTTGCTCATTTTGCAGATCATTTTAAGGGGTGTCATGCTGATAGACATGTTGTGGATGATTTACACTTTCGCACATTGACACAGATGGATGGGGGGAACTTGATAAAACTGTTTAGCTTGGAGGAAGCTAAAGTCGCGGTTCGGGATTATGTATGATAGCTTCAAAAGCCTAGGTCCATATGGAGTGAATTTCAATTTTATAAAGTTTTTTGTCTAAGATTAAAGATGACATTATGTGTTTTATTTCAGAGTTTCATCGTAATGGAAAGTTGACCAAAGGTATAAATTGTACTTTTATTGCTTTGATACCTAAGGTTGATAGTCCTCAGCGCTTGAATGATTGTAGACTCATCTCTCTTATGAGTAGTTTGTATAAGATTTTGACTAAATTGCCCACAAATAGATTAAGGATGGTGATTGGTTAGGTGACTTTAGATACACAATCATCTTTTGTGAAAATTGACAAATACTTAATGGGATTCTGATAAATATTGGTGTGGTGGATTAAACTTCAAATATGTTTAAGGTCAGTTTTGAAAAGGCCTATGATTCGGTTGATTAGGGGTATTTGGATGATGTTATGAAGAAGATGATGTTTCCGACTCTCTAGAGAAAATGAATCAAGGAGTGTATTAGTACGACGACGATATCTATGTTGGTTAGTGGCAGCCCCACAAAAGAATTTCCATTAGAGATGGGTTGCGGTAGGGCGATCCTCTTTCCCTTTTCTTTTTATGTTAGCAAGCAAAGGATCGCATGTGATGATGAATTCGATGCTAGCCCAACATGTTCATCGGGTATCGAGTTAGTAATCATGATTTTGTGTCTATTTCTTATTTACAATTTGTTGATGACACATTTTTTTGGGAGTAAAAGTTGGACAAATGTTCGAGCCTTGCATGCGGTTTTAAATTTGTTTGAGGAAATGTCTGGTTTAAAAGTAAATTTTCATAAGAGTTTGCTGGTTGGCGTTAATATCAATGATTCTTGGTTAAATGAGGCGGCATTGGTATTGAATTTCAAAATTGGGAAGCTTCCATTTGTTTATCTAGGAATGTCGATTAGGGGTAATTTGAAACATGTTTTGTTCTGGTAACCAATGCTTACTCGAATCAAGTCTAGATAGTTCTGGAATGATTCTTATGAAGTCTATCATGCCCTCTTTTCCTGTCTATGCTATTTCCCTCTTCAAAGCCCCGTCAGATATCATTTCCTCTATTGATTCTATTTTATGTTGTTTCTTTTAGGGTGGACGTTAGGATATTAGGAAAGTTTCCCAGGTTGCCTGGGATTCCATTTGTTTGAGAAAGGAGGAGGGATGTTTCGGGGTACGGCAGTTGAGGAAGTTTAATGTCACCCTTCTTGGTAAATGATATTGGAAGATATTGATGGAGCGGGATAGTTTGTGGTATCATGTGTTGGTTCTGCAGTATGGTGAAGAGGGAGGGTGTACTTTGAGGAAGGGGAAGGAATGGGTCAAGTTTGTGGAAGAAGATGGCGAGGATTCGTGATGGTGTTGGCTTTGAGGGGGGACTTGGTTTGATAATAATGTTACTTGAAAGGTGGGTGATGGGACATGTACGCTTTTTTGGACAAATAGGTGGTTAGGGGAGGTTATATTGCGTGATAGGTTTAGAAGGTGGTTAGGGGAGTATATGTTTGCATTAGGTTGGGGTGAGGGTGGTGAGGCTTGGCAAGGGCGGTGTTTGTTTGCATGGGAGGAGGAGTTGGTTAGGGAGTTCTCGAATTTTCTTTCTAACATGCAATTGCAGGTTGACAAGGAAGATATGTGGTCGTGGCAGTTAGATAGGGACAATGCTTATTCTGTATGCGGTGTGTATCTCCATCTCACTGGTTTGCAAACGCAACATGCTTGTGAACTCTCAAATTTGATTTGGCATAGGGATGTTTCTTTGAAGGTTTTAGTTTTTGTGTGGCGTCTTCTTCGAAACAGGTTGCCTACCAAAGATAATTTGGTTTCACGCAGCGTTATCACTAACGTGGCACAACTCTGTACTAGTGGTTGTAGTGAGGTGGAATCGTCAAATCATTTTATCTTAAACTATAATATTTTTGGCTCCTTTTGGTTTTTCGTTCGTGATTGGTTGGGGTTCTCTTTAGTTGACCCACGATCTATTTCAGATCATTTTGTTCATTATGCTCATCTAACAGGTGGTTCTAGAGTGTGACGCTCTTTTATGCACTTAATTTGGTTTGCTTATGTTTGGGTCATTTGGTAAGAAAGAAATGACATGATCTATAAAAATACGGAAAAATCTATTACTCAGTTGCTTGATAAAGTTATGTATATGTCATTTTGAGGGCTGAAGGCTAAGATCCCTAAAGTGTCTACATGTTCTTATGGCTGGTGGCAGTGCCCCTATGATTGTTTGGGCACTGATTAATTGTGTATTTCTTGTGCCTTTTTGTTTTGAACTTTAAAACTTCTCTTTGACACATCTTATACCGAGGAGATTGCTTGCTTTGATGATTAATCTAATTTCATTTTGGCTTATTAAAAAAAAATACTAATACTTCTAAGTAGAGAGACCTTTTGCCCTACTTAGGATAATAAAAAAATACTAATAATTCCCCTAAAAAAAATACTGATAATTAATAAGGATAATTTATTAAAATATTCATATTTTTTTTCTTAATTTATGCGAAATGGTCAATTAAATTATCATTTTTTTTTCTTAATTTATGTAAAATGGTCAAATGTATCATTTACTCTCTCATAATAATACAATTTTTTTAAAAAGCATTAATAATTAGTCATGATATAATCATGACTAATTATGCATAAGTTGAAAGGAAGTGGCAAATGCGATCTATTTTATATGCATATCAATAAAATATTAATTATATTTTATTGATATGCATATAAAATAAAAACCACTTCCTTTAAAAAAAAAAAACTATTTATGGAAAAATGGCTAATTAGATATACGATTTAAGTAATAATTACTGCTCTGGTATTACCTATAGGCAAAAAGTTAAATCCTCTAAATTTTTTATAAGTCAAATGTATCTACTCCAAAACCCTTTACAATTCACTCTATTTTTTCCAAGTTCACTTTAAAAAATATGTTATGAAATATATTTAAAATTTATCATAATCCTTGTACCAATTTTTTTTTTATCACAATCCACACTATTTTAAAATTCACAATTTTTTTCTCGTTAAAAAGCACGATATTTTTTAATACTTTGAAATAACTTATAAATTAAAACCACTTCCTACACTTTTTTTTGAAAGATCCACTTCCTACACTTGATGTGTTAGTTTGGTGGTAAGAGTTTAAAATTGGTTAAAATTGTAACATCTATAAATTTTGTAAAATAATCATTAGCGCGATTATAATTAATAAAAATTTCTCCTTAAGTTTTTAAAAATATATTTTAATCATTTTCTAGAAAAATAATAATAATATGAAATTAAATAAGATGATGGCAAATAATATATTTATGATATTCATTCAGAAAACAAAATTCAATCTATATTAATAATTTTATAAATTTATTTGAAAAATATTTAATAGTGTGAATGAAATATATTATACATTCCCTCCTTCCCATAATATAATTAATTTTCCCTTAAACAATTTATCTCACTCGTTTTATTTGTCATTTTACAATGCAAACAAAATATTAGTTTTATTTTTCCATTATACTCTAACTATTTATTAATCCATTTTTCAATGAAGGGAAATTTATCTTTTCGATAATATTAAAGAAGATTTTTTCACTCAATAAGAAACTAGGTGTTAGAAATAGTGTATTGAAATGATTGTAGCTAACATTATCCAACTATATACACTTCCTTCGTCTCACAAAATTTGTCATAAGAGATTAATTTACATAAATCAGGAAAAAGTTACAGAAGGTGAAACTAAAATAAAAATTTTAACAAACTAATCTCATTAACTATTGGATGATTCCCATTATAAATGCATAATATATTAAATCTTCAAATTCTCGATTCGTCAAGCTTAACAGTCTCATTGGCTCATATTCCAATAACTATTGAAACAGAAATTGTTTCGAGTTTATTAAAATGATAGAAATATATATTCTAAGTTTAACTATGTATGAGTTCTTCCTTTAGAGATGATGATGATTTAGGAGAGGTGAAGATGGTAAAGGTTTTAGCGGGAAGGAGAAAGTTCATAAACGTGTTTGATGTGAAAAAGGTGAAATCTGAAGGTGGAAGGTAAAGGTAAAAGAGGAATAGAATTGGAAAAACAGAACGAGAAAAAAAATGAAGTTGAAAAGTGAAAAGTGAAAACTGAAATTTTCATCATTTTCATCAAATTGGTCCTTATACACGTGACTTTTTTGTTGACATGTATAGAGACAACACGAGATCTAATAGAGCATTTAGACGGATGGAGCATGGACGTCTAATAAATTTAAGAACTATTTTGATATTTCGTTAAATTGATAGACGAATTTGACCCATTCGTACAATTTCAAAGACTAACATAATGATTCACTCATTATCTATGTGTAGAGGATTATTTGCAGCAAAAGGATCAAAACACAAACATTTTGTTCTTGTCCGAAAAGCATTGAAGAAGTGAGCTTCAACTCAATTCAATTGATATAAAACAAAACAATAAAATGTGTGCTTTGAGAGTGTTGAACAGATTATCGAACACAACCTCCTACTTCAAAACTTCGAAACCCTATCATCAGCACCATACCCATAGGACACTTATCTTGGAGTCTTCAGCTTCTCAATTTGTCAAGCTTCACAATCTCACTGGCTCAGATTCCGGTAACTCTTTCTCTATTTTATGAAACTTTGTTATGTTATTGTTCCAGATTTGTTAGAATTAGTTGATTATTGTTTAAGTTCGTTACAAGTTAGTTATAATTAGTTGCTCGGGGATATAAGAATAGCTTTGAATTTTTGTTTGTTTGCAGGGATTATCGAGGTTAGCTTGGACAGGCCTGAAGCTAAAAATGCTATAGGGAAAGAGATGCTTCGTGGTTTAAGTAATGTGTTTGAATTGATTAATCAGAACTCTAATGCTAATGTTGCTTTGATCCGCAGTTTAGTCCCCGGGGTATTCTGTGCTGGGGCTGATCTAAAGGTTAATTTTTATTTTTATTTTGTTATTAAATCTTAAAAGGAAAATGATTGGGTTCTTAGCATAATTTTTTAGGTTAATTTTGTTCTGAAGAGATTTTCATTGCAGTAAAATAAACTGAAATGCTCAAAGGCATTCAAACAGTTCAGTTAGACAATTTATTCACTTTCGTAATAGATTCTTGTTGTCATTCAAACCAGTGCTGTCAAATAACGGCGCTATAATGCTATACCGTTGCAGATTTTGAACGACTTGCTATTGTTCCACAATACACTATTTAGTAAAAAGTGGTGTCAAATAGCAGTTATAGCAGTGGAGTTTTCGTGATCTGCGATTGAAAACATCAATTCAAACTAATGGAGATTCCTGTTTATCTGATCACAGGAACGCAGGACCATGGATCAATCTGAGGTTAAGTTTTTTGTGAATTCACTTCGTTCCACATTGACATTTCTAGAGGTTAGTTTGCACTGTTCAGTTGTTTACATTCTAGCTATGATGAATGAATGAATGACATAGGAAGCATCATGCTATGCTATAGAGATCTTTAGATATTTTCACAACCTGTTATTTTTTCTTTTTGTGGGGAAGGGGTTTGGTGATTTCGCTCATGAGCTAACCTTTCATATTCATTTGGTGTAGCTGTACTTACTTTTCCCATTTTGTAGCCTTGAAACCAGCACAGTGTTTTTTTTTTATTCAGGCAATTCGTGTTCCAACTATTGCTGTTATGGAAGGAGTAGCTCTTGGTGGTGGACTTGAAATGGCTTTGGCATGTGATATTCGAATATGTGGTAGTCAACTATGTTGTACTTTTTGCGAATTGCATCAATTTGTTTGTAGGATAGTGTGGATGATTCTGAGTCTGATTTGTAAGTAATAGTCTTCCTTTTGAAATTGTTTTTTCTTTCATTGCATAGGAGCAAATGCTTTGTTGGGTTTGCCAGAGACAGGACTTGCTATAATCCCTGGGTATGATGTTTACAAATTCTCTTCAGCATATTGCATCTTTCTGTCACACGTCTCTTCAGTTCTGCTACCAAAATAAAATAATAGGTAGATATAAAATTTCCAGATACATAATGGAGAGTACATCTGAAATATGGAAAATAAATATAAAATTTCAAATTTTTTATGAATAAATGCAATGAGTACAATACAATATGCTGAGAGCAATAGTTTCTTCTCTTGCTATGATGCCAGTAACTTGTTTTTTGTTTGAGTTGAGAATGGTATCAAGTTTATATGGGTTTGCTCTGAGAATGAGTTGAAGCCCTAAAGCCTGCATTGAGCATAAATAACCAACTTGTGTTTGAAAAGTTGTCTCTAATATTGCAGACAACACTTCAGATCTTTGGGATAGATCAAATCTCATGTAATCTTGTCATGCACAGGGCAGGTGGAACACAGCGACTACCTAGATTGGTAGGAAAAGCAGTTGCAAAGGATATTATTTTTACTGGTAGAAAGATTAATGGCATTGAGGCGCTATCGATGGGTATGTTGATTGGTCAATTGACTCATTTCTTTCTCAAATTAGTAACAAGATTATGAAGCACAAAGACATAAGAGGATCATTAGAGTCAATATTTAACTTATAAAAACATTCAAGACATTCTGAACTTGAAGTTTTTGTCTATCAAACTTCCATTGTCTTGGAGAGTTCACTTGGCAACTGTATGACTATTACTCTTAGCCATCTCATGTTGAACTCCAGGAAAGCAAAGAAAAAAAATCCACCATAACAAAAACTATATTCTCGTCACCTGAAAAAATTACTAAATTCTTGCTGCTCCGTTTCACAAATAAAGTAGTCCAATTATCTCTCTGTTTTTCCCGACTAACGCCGATGATGCTTAGCTGAATGATCATTTGTTCACGCAGGTCTTGTCAACTACTGTGTTGCTGCTGGTGAAGCTCATTCCAAGGCACTTGAAATTGCTCGGGATATCAATCATAAGGTATCTCTCTCAGAATTATATTATGTTCAAACTGATGCAGTGTATTTTATGACATTTAGAATCGTAGGTATCAGGCTTTTTGGGCCATTACAAGTCCATATATAAATGGCAGTGACTGTTTTTTTAAAAATGTTGACTTTTCATTTTTCAAAGTCTATTATGAAAGAGGAAAAGACATTATATACAGGTTTTAACTTTTGATGAACACATTACTAAACTTTTCTTTCGCAAAACATACTTCAATGATTCAGTTGGCGCAATTGACCCTGGTAATCTGAATATGCCAGTCAAGACTCAAGAGAGTATTGTCCGAAATTACTTTTAATTAGAATATAGTTTGGTAGAATTTTTCACTGAACAATATTTCTATGTTTGAAAATGTTAGCCTGTAATTAATTTTCATAGAGTTGTTTGGATAGTATAAATAGAAAATACTTGTAGGTATGAAATTTCCAAAAGAAAACAATCCTTTTTAATTGAAAATTTGACATTTGAGATAAGGCATGGTTGCTATTGTATATGCTATTAAGTTAGAGTAAACTTTTAATAGGGCCCTGTAGCAGTAAGGATGGCTAAAAGAGCTATTAACGAGGGAGTGGAGACTGATCTAACATCAGCTTTGGTTTTGGAAGAAGATTGCTATGATCAGGTGTTGAATACCAAAGATCGACTGGAAGGCTTGGCTGCATTTGCTGAAAAGCGGAAACCAAGATACACCGGCGAGTGAAAGGAATATTTGGCTGATTATCTGTCTGTCTTTGTTGCTAGAGAGCAATGTCTATCATGTAATGATTGAAGTGATGTATAGACGTTTGAGGCAACTTAGATGAGAAACTGTCGCCACTCTTTGCCTCTACAATCATGCAACTTGAGACACTGTATTCCCAATGAAGCAATGAATTTCATCTTTCATAAGGCATTGTGCTTTTTCTCATAATTTATATGACCAATGTAAAGATTCAAATTTTTATTTCTCTTTTCTTTTGATGGTTTTGAAATTTTACTTCGGATATTTCCAGGCAATAATTAATCTGTCTGGTAACTATAGTATACACTTGTGATTGAGCTTAAAATTAAAGTCCATTTGGATGATTCAGCTTAAAATTTTGTCATAACTTTCAGACATCTGATAGGTATGACAAAAAACTTGTATATTCCGGGGAAAATAAATCGATATTTGTTTTATCTACTTGTTTAATAGGGTAAAAGAATTATTTATTTATTTATTTTTCTAGAAGTCCTAGTTCAACTCGCAAAATGCCGAAATTGTTAGGCCGGATGTCATGATCGGGGTTCGAACCCCGGTATCTCCACTTGTGTGTGTAAGTTTATAATGCCTTTGTCATTTCGTCTATCTACGAAAAAGAAAAAAATATTTATTTTTTTGATAGAATAAAAATCAAGTAATTTAATTGTTACATAATACAACTATAGTACAGCAGACGGTAACAGGGGACTATTATCTAGGTTGATTATACTGTCTATTGTGGCATCTCTAACCAAATTAAGTGTTACACTCTTTTCAACAACAAAAATGAAGGAGTTCTCTTTTCGAGAAGCCAAAGCTCTAAAGCAAAAACAAAGTACCGGGTAAATCCACCCCTAAAACATCTTGCATAAGGTAGAGATCATCCAGAATTCCAGATGAAGGAATGGATCCCAACATTATGGATATCTGCATAATTTGCTAGATGCACCACCATAAACTCCCACTCTTTGGAGGAATTAAATGTTGTTCATTTCTGGTTTTAAGTGTGTTGGTTCAAATATGAGCAATATTTTGTTGGATATTAATTTTTTTTTCATAATCAAATCTCTCAACAATGAAATATGATATTTTGCAAAAAAATAAATTAGTCTCTGAGTCATTAAAAACAGAGAAACTAATTTGTTCTCAGTGTGAAAATATTATGGACTAGTTTTATTATTGATTGTTTTTGTAAATTAAATTGAGTTGCGAGAAAATCGTAAAAAACCAAATACATCTTCACTATCAACAAGTGTGTGGACGGTGGGATTCGACCAGGCCCATTAAGATCAACACAACACAACGCAAAGCCTCTTCATTTTAATCTTAGACTAATCGAGAGTTTGAAGCATAAAGCAATTAAATTTAAAGCATCAAACACAACAAACTTGAGTAGAAAGTAGAAAGCAAAGCATCATCGTATAATGGCTACTCCTTCTTCCAAATCTTCCAAAAGATGGCTTCCTCTTGAAGCTAACCCTGATGTCATGAACCAGGTTTCTATCCCTTTTCATCTTTCATTTCAATCATCTTCATTGTTTTTTTTGTTTTGAACAATACATATGATTGTTAACATAGTAAATTCAATACATAACCAGATAACACTAATTTTGATGTTGTTGTATAAAACTGAAGTTAGCATCATGCAGCCTTCTTTCTCCTTTGGGCCTCGAGCACCGCGTTGCAAGATCGATGATCAAACAATTATAATTATAATTATGAGTGTCGCGTGTATCTGTGCTAATAACTCGTGCAAATCATCAAACTCGTCTAGTAATTTTGATTTTGATATAAAGAAAACATAATCAGGACACATCAATTTCAAGCCCCTAATTTTGAGGCCCTGTGTTAAGGGCCTTGTTGCCACTTGCAGTGGGTCGGCCCTGCGTCGCATCTCTTCCACTAGTCGGGAGCCTTCCCTCCTCCCTTGTGGAGTTGGGGGGGGTTTGTTCTCTGGTTTCTATTTGACAGGTCCAAATTTACAGGGAAAATATTGTACACTATGTGTTTGTTGGAATGTCAAAACATATTATTTTGAAAAGGAAAGTGTGGATAGAAACCACTTGGTACTGCTACCACATTATGCAGCCCCTCCAGCTTTCATTTGTCTTCCGTTCAAAGGACTAATTTTGACATCTCAGACCTTTGATAGTCAAAATGCGCCTGCAGTAGCCAAAAATTTGATCTGTAACTGGATAGAAAAAAAAATATTGTGGTTTTTCTCCTCTTTGTAGTCATTTGCCGTAGGTGGAAGATACTCTTAAGGTGGTTGTTAGGTTCTAGATATTGGTTTAGTCATGCAAATTTGGATCTTAGTCACTCTTTGTGTATTGTTGTTTATGTCTGTTTAGGCTTAACTCCTAGAGTTTTTCTTTTAAGTGTATGGTACTACATTGTAATTGCGACTTTTTCTATTGAATGAATTTGCTTTTATTGTAAAAAGAAGTTAGCATCATGCATGAATAAACCCTATAGTTGTTTTCTTTTCGGTGAGTTGCAGTTCCTTTCTGGTCTTGGTCTTCAAGAGAATCAAGCAGAGTGCCATGATGTGTATGGACTAGATGATGAGCTTTTGGAAATGGTTCCAAAGCCTGTTCTTGCCGTGCTTTTTCTATATCCCCTTACCACCAAGGTTATTTTTTCATATACACTTCATTTATGTCCCTCCTTATCTGTATATTTGTTTATTGATTTTTTATCCGTTTATAGTATTTTTTTTTCATCTGATTTTATGAGTTTTTATTTGTTATCAGTCTGAAGAAGAGAGGTTGCAACAGAATAATGAAAAAAGGGTGAGTGCACATATCTAATTATATGATATTTTAATCTATTATTTGTTTTATTGAATTCTTTCTATGAAATCTGGGTAGCATATTTCGTATATAATTGGTTATTAAGATGAAACCCTTGAATAGGATTTTCGTGTGTTTTTCTGGTGTAGGAATATAACAACAAAGTATATTTTATGAAGCAAACTGTGGGTAATGCTTGTGGTACAATAGGGCTTCTTCATGCTCTTGGTAACATAACTTCTGAAGTCAAGTTTGGTAAGTTTTGAACAATCCAATCACCTTTTTTTTTTTTTTGGTGCATTAACAATTACACCTCATTTAGTTTGTGTCAATGTTGTTAAATAGCGGTGCTATAGCGTTGTTGGGTAGTGGAATTTGAAGAAATTGCTATTATCTGCGATACGCTGTATAGTACAAAATATTGTGAAATAGCGGCTATAACAGCGCTATAGCACTGTTGCGTAGCAGAATTTGAACAAACCGCCATTTTTTCGCGATCTGCAATTGACAACACTAGTTTGTGTTGCTTTTGTTGTTATCAGTTGAGGAGTCATTCTTTGATAAGTTCTTCAAATCTACTGCAAACTTGGACCCAATGCAGGTTATGTGTTCCTACCCAAACCTCCTCTATTTCTTTCTTATATTTCGCAAATGCAAGAAATTGCGACTTTTTCTCAGATAAGCATAATGTTCATTTTGCATTTCCTATCTTGTGTATCTTGCAGCGTGCTTTATTTCTCGAGAATGACACGGAGATGGAGGTTGCTCATTCTGTAGCAGCCACTGCTGGTGATACAGAGGTATTTTTTACTGATAAAATTTTACTTTTGAGGTAACAGTAAGTTGGAGTGAAAGATTCTGTTCTAATGTGACGTATTGGGTAATATAGATATAACTAATGATAAAAGGTTCTTTTCCTTGGTGTTATATTAAAACTATGATCCTATGCATTTGAAAAAATCTTGCTCTTTGTGTTGCGTTTTATTTTTATTTTTAGAAATGCTCTTTGTGTTACTTGTTTGTTGTTATTGTTATTCTCATGTTATGATAAACTGATACTTATGCAGAGACCTTTATAGAATGTAGTTTATATTTATATAGGTCCTTTTATGATGACTGATGAGTAATAATGGTATTGTGAATTTTTTCCCTTTAGACTGAAGATTTGAACTTATCCTCAAATTTTGTTGTATGTAACTGAATTTGTACAAATTTGTCTCTAAAAAGTTACATTTTCAGGGCTTTGTTCACCACGTCATTAGACCCAATCTTCTCTCTGTTATCTCGTGCATCTGTTTTACCAGTTCAACACTATAGTCGCCACCTTGGTCTTGGCCTTCTTGAAATCTCTAGCTCTCAGAATTTTTCTGTAGCTATTCAACCGCAACCATGACTTAAGAAACTTCCAAAGCCACCCTCTAGTCTAGTTTAGCACAGTCCGTCCATACCTCATGACTGGCAATGATCTCCCAATTTAACACCCGATCAGTCCTCCTTTCCTAAGTCCTCCTATTTCTTCATCTAATGCAGAAAACAGCAAAACATAATCTGGCTCAACAAATTTTGACGTCTGAACTCACTATGAATATTGGAAATAATAAGCCTTTAGCCTTATCCCTTTCCTCTAATTTTTCCTGTGATTAATGCTTTAACACTCCTTTGCATAATGTGGCCGAGACTCAAATAATTACTTTGAAAAAGAGAAAAAGTTTTGCATCAAGTACCCAACAACAACCAAGCTTTATCCCATTAAGTAAGGTCAGCTACATGAATCAAGCGACACCATAGTCTTATGATTTTTCTAGGTTGTCATTTCTAATCCAATCTTGTTTAGTCTTACCACACATCCAACACAACATCCTCATCTCTGCTACGCTTAATTTATTTTTTCCAAAAAAATTGGTTGGTGGAATGTTATTGATCAAGATCATGCTAGATGCATGAGATAGCCTCGACTTTATCAAAGAGAAATTGAATACTAGTTGGTTAGTGAATTTTGGGTGGGAGAGACCACGTGTTAATATACATGGTGATTTCTATTTTCCACTAAGAGATTACCACACTTTTGGTTACCTACTTACCTTGACCAGGGATAGGAGGAACGGATTAGTAAAAATATTTCTTTTTTGTAATTGCAACTTTCTGGGCTATTATACTCATCAATTTGTTTTTATATCCTGAAGAGGCAAAACTTTGCAGTACATAAAACACTAATATTAATAACACTACCAACCAAAATGAAAACAAAACTAAAGTTGCTTATTTCAATTTTATTTCCTTTCGTGTATTGACCATGTTTTGTTTGAAATATTTGTGATGCAGGCAACAGATGATGTCAATACTCATTTCATCTGCTATGCATGTGTGGATGGTAATTTCTTTTTATGTACCTCAATAACATTTTATCCTCTGTGATGTTTAAAAATAGAGCTAAACAATATATCAAGATACAACAGTAGCAACAACAACAAAGTAAGAAACCTCTAAATCATTGGAGCTAGCTGTATAAAGCCTATATCAAAACAAATTGGGTTCCTGTACATGTCCGAAACTAATTATGAGCTCTTCTCCTCCTCCCTTCAGCAGTTGCCTACGCATTGTTGTTAAGTGCTGGTTATTGCAGCGTTATACAATATTTATTTAGTACAAAATGTTGCCAAATAGCAGTTATAGCTGTGCAATAGCATTAATGCTTAGTGGAATTTGAATGAATTGCTATTTTCTGTGTTTTACAATTGACAACACTGCCTGCGTTTGTCTGATTAATTTCGTTGCAATGTTATTGTATGCAGGTGAACTTTATGAGCTTGATGGAAGAAAGTCGGCACCAATATCACATGGTCCATCCTCACCAAGTACTTTGTTGAAGGTAAATATCTTAAAATGTTGAGGTTTTAATTGCATTGTTCCTGAAAGACATGTATTTAGTAAAAGGTTAGAATTTGATATGATCTGCAAATTCATATAAAGAGAAGATACCATGGTGTTGTTGTCAAGTGGTACTTTCAGGTTATGCACGAAGAAACAATTGTCAATGACCATAATTCTGTAGGAAAGCTATTGTTTTTAATTACTAAAGTATATATATTTAAATTTTCTGCAGGATGCTGCTAAAGCCATCCAGAACATGATTCAGAAGAATCCAGATTCTCTGAACTTCAATGTTATTGCAATATCAAAGAAATCCAGTGATGGATATTAAGGCAGTCACTTTGGGCTTTTTAGGGTTACTTTTGATTTTGAAGTAATTTCTTGAAGTTACATGTAGTAATATCCAGGCATTCATGCTGTTTTTTATTTACTTTATGTGTGTTCGCTCAAATTTTTAGTTATATTCAGAAATCTTGTAACCTGAGCCACTTTGATTAAAATTTAATGCAGTAACATTTCACGATGAAGAACATGAATGGGATGTTTGAAGCCAAATCATCCATTTAAAAGGTTATTTAATCATTTTATCAAAGCCAAATCGTTTTCCTTCAAAGTAAATCACAAGGAGGAACACAATAAACTTGTTCGACCATAGTTAATTTTTTATAAAAGTAAGAGATAAAATGCTTGTTTGAGTGTCACATTTGTTCTTAATATTTGTTTTTTCCCCTTAAACCAAGAAAGTACAAGTAGTTTGCTAATAAAGGTTGGTTCAGATCGTAAGGAATTAACTCATACAGTCCCCCGCATGATTTAACTTCTACTGCCAACATGAGGACTTCCTTGATGAGTAATCCGTAACTTCCGTAAGTATCTTTGTCAGCGTTCCCCGAGTCGAGTTTTGACACTTGCCTTGATCTGGTTGGCCGTCAGCATACAACTCACCCAATTTTTTCTACATAAAATATAACAGTAGTAATTTAGAGTTTATTTTGCAATTTTGTTGTTTGATGCATTTTACTACTGTTGTTCTTCTGAATCCCTCCTCCATGGCTCCACCATTATCACCATCCTGTCTAATGTTCAATCACCGTCACCACGACACCCAACCTTCGGAACAAAAATATACTAGGAGCATCTCCGACATTTTTCTTTTGAGAAGCACATTACGACATTTTATTTAAGGTGCTAATACTTTTTCACCTCTTCTGTTTATGAAACAGTAAATTGTAAATCTTACATCTGGTCCATCCCCTATCACACTTTCTTACAAATTATTAGTTTTTTGTTTTTGTTTTGAAAGAACAAATTATTAGTTCTTAAAATATATGAAAATTGACCAGTATATGAAAATTTGTCTCTGTAGTAGTCTTTATCTGTAATATCTTGTAAATACGTAACAGCTGAGGAGGTTTAGAGACATAATATATTTGTAACCAAAAAAAGAGACATAATATATTTATGTAGGAGTGTTTTTTTTATTCGAGAGTAATACTTGAGAATTAAATTGAACGATTATCCCGTTTTCAAAATTATTAGTGATATATTATGAAAAAAGGGTAATCTTGACCAAGAAAAATAGTCATTAATGTCTCTGCGTGTGTGTGTGTAGGGAGTCGCATGAATAGTTTCTGTAGTGAAATTATAAAATAGTTTTCGATTGTGCATTCTATTAGTCAAAATAATTTTCAACGAAAACAAATGTTTTTATTTCCGATCAAGAAATGCTCACATGCCCTCTCTATGTTGACCCTCCACGTGATAACTCATCACGCTTCAAATCTCCAAGAGCTCCAAGCCCATGGTGTTAAAAGGTAACGTCAGAAACTACTTTGACGAATATAGTACACAATCAAAATCTATTTTGTAATTTCGCTACACTAAAATATTATTATGGTTATTCATTACACATTCAAAGACAAAAATTATAATTTATCTTTAAAAAATTATTAATAAATAATTTTTTCTTCTGTAAAAAATAACATTTTAACTAATTCAATCCGACTATAATATAATCAGGGTCAAACCAACTAACAAAATGGTCGATTTTCAATTCCACTCATCATTGATTCGTCTGGTTTATACCAATTTTTAAAACATTGTAAAATATGAATAATTAGAAAATAAAGAATAATGTGATAGCTATTTAATAATTTCTTAAAAAAATGAACAACTAACAAGAATATATCTGTTGTTTAATGTTTAATACAAGTCGGCTAACCATATAATCATCTCGTACTCTAGAAGCCACCCACATGTCCTTTTAGCATAGAAAAACACAAAAATTAAAAAAAACTAGCTGACACATAGCAACATAGAGGATAGATTGTTCATGAACTGAATTCAATTCATGGAAAAACAATCTTAAACATAATTTACCTATCTTATATCCAAAACAATCTTAAATCATTTTTTCTTGAAAACTGAATAACTAACCCAAAAGAAAATGTGGGAATAGATCTTGACAGTAATATGTGGCTAATTTACATTTAGAAAACGATAACAAATATTTCAATGACAAAGTTAAGAAATTAAGTATATTAATAATGTTCCCATGTGTGATTAATTTTTTCCACACAACGTTTTTTGTTTGCTTAAATCAGTACTCTAACGGGTTGCCTTAGCAAACTCTTGTTGCTAGGATTTTTATTTTTATTTTTAGGAAAGGATTGTTGTTTAAAATACTCATAAATAAAAGGAAATATTATTTTATAGATATAACTCATATGTATCTAGAAGCAGCCACATTGCACATGTCGTTTGTAGCTTAGAGAAACACAAAAATTAAAAAACTAGTTAATACATGACACATAGCAACATAGGGGATGGATCTCTCAACACTTGGTGTGGCTAAATATTAGTATATGCATCATATAATAAGAGGCTGCTTTTAACAAGCCCTCGTGTGCATGCATTGTTTAAAAATTGATGCTCAATTCTCAATACTTCAAAACTTCTAGAAGCTCTTTGAAGACTCAAGTGTAGTGTGGGTATACGTTTAATCTACTGCGTTTTAATTATTGAATTGAAAAAGCCATATGAAATTTGTTCTTACTTAGTTTTCTTCTTATATTATATTGAATTATTTTTATGCTTTAAAAATGTCGTTGCTTTGCTTGCACTCTAAAAATCCTTGAAAATTCTAGGAGAAAATGGAGAAAAGTCAAGGTCAAAGTTTGAAAGTCTACGGTCGAGGATAAGATGCAAACCTGCAATTCAAGTTCTACCATACCGTCGTAAAATCCCACGTGCGGTGTCTTTTGGCAGTTGCGCTATGTCGCTAATTTATTAAGCTTACACTAATCTTTCTTGGATACTGAATTTTTTTATTTTGAGAAAGGATATTGTAAAACAATTTTTGGGTATTTTGAGACATCTCATAATTTTATTGTTTTCTAGTTTTTCTTCTTCTTTTTCGTGTGATTATATTTTATTTATGTAAAAAATTATTTCATGTGATAACAAAACAAATAACGAAAATGCAAAAATATAAAGCGAATTCTTTTCAAAATTATAAATAACATATTTAATTAAATAATAAACAGTTTGTTTGGTTTAACGTCTAATATAAAAAAAAAATCTACGAAACAAACATTAAAATTAATACGACCTTAAAAGAAAAGGAAAGAAGAATATTATTATTTTTTTGAGGAAAGAAGAATATTATTTTAAAAATTATCATAAAATAATTCTGCAAATATATATTTCCTAAAAAGAAATCTGCAAATTTATTATTATTTAGTGGACTTTTTATCAACGATTACATACAAATCTATGATTGGAAAATATGTCATCTTGGCTTGGCTTTGTTTAATACACGGGTCGATTTACCTTTGTTTCGGACTGTTAGAGAACCAATTTATTAGTAACTCGAATGCCCGATTCATAGGGCGAACAAAGTGGGACTTATCACCCAACTAAGCAATATACAACGTAATATTTTTGTATTAATATATTTAAAAATTATGAATAGAGATATACAACAAAACTTAACATATCTAAGAACTCTCTTCTCCCAAATAAAATATCTAAGAATTCTCTTCATCAAGACCTCTTCAAAGACCCGCTTCTTCGATTGAGAATAGATTGAACCAAATTAAATTTTACAATAATTAAATTTGATTTGTTAAAGATCTTACGGTTTAAATCTGGTTTATGAAATTTTATAAACTTACTTTTTAGTTATAAGTTTGACATTTTCATAGTCTAATATGTCGTGTTAGACCATTTATAATGGTGGTGTTGAAGCAACTTTTTAACGGTTGAAATCATTATAATGTTGTGTTGAAAGTTGAATGCAAATGAGGTGGAAGAGAAAGAAGTTGAATGCTTTTAACATGTTGAATGGGAGAATGGTGGGCCAAGCTGAAGATGATATGGCGTAAAAGAAGTGGTTTGCACGAAGAGTGCACTACACACGCCAGACAGGCGCGACTGGTCTTTCTCCAGACGCGGAGAGAGAATGTGGTGGTGGATAAGAGCTGCCACATGGCACTTGCTCATTGGCTTGCCGGATTTATCTCATCTTAATTATTTGAACTCAATTATTTCATTGCAAATGATTTTTTTACCAAAATTCATAATTTTTTTGTTTATAAATAGAGACTTGTTTCATATTATTAGGGTCTTGCTAACCAGTGTCCTCAGGGCAATGATTAAGGAAACTAAAAGCAGTAGTTTTGTATTGGAAATTACAACTTTTTGACTTTTAAAAAGTTGAATTTAACATTTTTCACCATTTTTCAACAAATTATTTCTATTTATGTTCTCTTAACTAATGTCTCAAGAGCACTATTTAGCATTTCCCATATTATTATCTATATGTTAGCTTTTCTTTTGAAGACGATATGTATCGTACTAATTAAGTTACTTGTGTGTTGTGCACTTAGTTTGTTGTCTTGCATTTTAAATTATTTGTGTGTTGTGTGCTTAGTTTATTGTATTGCATTTTAAAATAAAAATATATTACTTAAATAAATTTTGTTTTTACAAAAAACTAAAAAAAAATTGTTAATTGTTCATTATTTTAATTTAATTATAATTGATAATTGTAATTTTATGTGATCATAAAAACAAAAATATAAAAGTTGAATGTTGAATGAAAAATAAAAAGTGGTGGGGTATAATGTTGAATGAAAAATCATTAGAAAGGATAAAAGTTGAATGAGTGTTGAATTATTAGGTGGAAGAGAGAGAGAGAGAGAGAGAGAGAGAGAGAGAGAGAGAGAGAGAGAAAAAATGTTGTGAAGTGTTGGAAATTGAAAAAATAGGTGTTGAGTTTAGTAACCATTGTAAGTGGTCTTAGCTTTGATGTTGATTTGATGGGGAATATTCAGTTTGGTTTTAGGTTAATCGAGTTTGAATTTTGTTGACTTCGTACCCAACCAATAATCTCAGGTTAGCTATTTTAGGATAATGTAAACCAGGTGGGGTTTAGCATGGGAAAGGGGAATTGTTTCCCACCATAAGAAAGATTTTTATGACCATTAGATTAAAGAGGTGTACATATTTAATAATAGACTGCCTATATTATATTTTTGAAAAATGATAAGTAAACACACAATATTTGACACAAATACAACACCATGGGTAGTTTAGCCATTTCAACAATAAAACAGGGGGTAGTTTTGTAAAATCCCAACACCCCCCATCTTCTTCTCTCATCTTCTCTGCCTTATCTCAATTTCTCCTCACCGCCACCGTCCTCCTCCATCGTCCATCCTCCTCCACTGCGCTCTCCATCCTCAACCACCATCGTCCTTACCGCCATCAATTTGTTGAGATCTTCTCTCCATCACACCACCGCACAACAACCACGCCGGTGACGACAAGTAACAACG
>Ga0099826_10000366_pt1 | contig 20885 bp, 9 predicted proteins | sample Mtrugardesep15_FD_76830 | JGI IMG/M metagenome (GOLD analysis project Ga0099826, IMG submission 76830) | Root nodule microbial communities of legume samples collected from California, USA - M. trunc garden sep15 | ecosystem: Host-associated > Plants > Roots > Nodule | place: USA: California... | reverse complement strand
TTCTTTAACTAATAATAGGTCAAGTATTAGCACTACTAGCAGAATTACATGTCCACATACACAATAAGACTAATAACCTTATATTATAACAACATGAATTCTAACGATTTATTTCCAAGTTGGGAGGGGAGGAATTGATAGAAAAGGGAGGATAGTCCCTCACCTTTGATGGGGGTTTACTTGTCCGTGTAAGACAAAAATTAGAGAACTCAATATGTATGGAGGGATGAATTTGGAGAGCTTTGAAAAATTTCCCAAATCCTTTTCTACTTTTTATAATAATCAGCAAAATTTAGTCATAAGCTATTCTCTCCTCTCCCCTCTAAAAACACTTTCTCAAACAAGGTGAGGGATTATCCTCCCTTTCTCTTCACTCCCCTCTCCCAAAGACCTACCATTTCTTTCCCTCCTAACTATCAAACAAAGCTTAACAAATGGTTTACTTAAAAGTGTGAAAATAGGCAAAGGCACAGGGTTAAAAATTGACAATAAAACTCTATTTAATTAGCACCCCTTCGACACATTCAAATTGGATAAACAGCAAAAGCAGAAGCCAGCAATTTATTGAAATTATTCACTTAATTGCTAAATTGATATATTTGTAAAGAAAATATACCTTTACTTTACTATGCAGGAGATAGACGCTTTTCAAAGTGGAAAGGATCTGTGGTTGACTCGGTGATCGGTGTTTTTCTCACTCAGAATGTCTCAGACCATCTTTCAAGGTAAATTCATATATTAGCATATTAGGTTTTTCCACTTTTCACCACTTGGGATGTTTTGCCAAAATTTCCAATGGTAGTACAAGATGTTTTGCAAAACCCACAAAAACATTATGTTTCATTCTTCTCTTTGCAGCTCTGCCTTTATGTCTTTAGCAGCAAGGTTTCCTCTCAAATCAAAAAGCAGCCAGAGAACACAAGATATTGTTGTCGCAGACCCATCGGTTGAAGAGCCACAACAATGCATAGTAAACCCAGTTGACACAATAGCATCATATGAAAGAGGAACATTAAATCCACCAACCTACTATATCGACTTTGAGATGCCACATCCTACAGGAGAGTATTGGAGAGGCAGGGAAACTTCAAGGATAAATGAGAGCCTAATACAGCCAAATAATCATAGCTCAGAGGAAGAACTCTTATCATCACAAGATTCTCTTGATTCCTCAGTTACTCAAGATACCAGAATTAGATCCAGTTCAAAATCAGAAGTACGTAACAGTGGGCGTGAACCCAGCAGGGATCAGTTCTTAACTTCAACAAATTCTTTACAGGTAGGAAAGGCCACTATGTTTCAGGAATTTTACCATAGTGTAAACGGAGTATCACTATTTGACGAGAGCGCCAATGGAAAGCTGCAACAACAACATGTGAAACAAAGCTCAAGAGTAAGCAGTAATGATATTCACAGTTTCCACTCAGCATCTGGTCATCCCTGCAGCTTTGGTTATCCACAAAAGCAACAACTACCTGTAGGTCCTCCAACAGACTATGAGTCATATTACTCATACATACAGGGTCTGAACACTTTTCAAATGAATGGTGAGGAGTTTTCTTGGCCTGAAACTGTTTCCATACACAGTGAATTTCAAGACAACAATTATATGAGATTTGGCATCAAGGGAGTAGGAGATAGTGTGGATAAACCCGCTGAGATGCAGCGTGGAAATGGAACATTAGGGTCTTCAGTCCCTATAGGAGATACTTCTCAATCCATATCTCATACAAATTATAATCAACCTTCACCTAACCATCACTTTGTGAGTCAGAAAACCTTCCAGTCAGAGGGCGGAACATATGCAGAATCATCAAATACTTCTCACATATTGGGCAAAGATCATGCAGAGAACAATCACAGCAATAAACTTACGCATGCAGAAGAAGTTTTTGACAGTGAAAAACTTATATCCACGAAGCAAGTATGCTCTGATAATATTCAAGCTAAACCAAAGGCAGGGAAGCATGTTTATTCTCCTGGCAAAAAAGACAAAGATGGAAAACTCAAGGTTCGAAAAGCAAGGAAAACGAAACCTGAGGCCAACAAAAAGCCTGCAGAAGACTGGGACAAACTAAGGAAGGACGTACAGGAAAATGGGGTAAAGATAGAAACAAGTGCAGATACAATGGATTCACTGGACTACGAAGCAGTAAGATGTGCTTCTGTTAAAGAGATATCTGATGCTATCAAAGAACGAGGGATGAACAACATGCTAGCAGAACGAATCAAGGTATGCTCTCCCACTCAAGTTTGTAGAACACTGAATTTTAACTAAAATAAAATAAGTTGAGATATAGGACTTTTATTGTATTTCAGGAATTCCTGAACAGACTGGTTAGAGAACATGGAAGCATTGACCTTGAATGGTTAAGACATGCCCCCCCTGATAAAGTAAAGTAAGTAAAAATCTTTTATCACCATTAACCAATGTCCTTAAACCCTATCCTACGAAAGTTTCTATTTAGCAGACACTTCCCGCCAATAACAGAATATAATGCAAATTAACCATGTCCTTTCTACTTGTTTTCATATACAACATCAAATGCAGGGACTATCTTCTAAGCATGAGAGGGTTAGGGTTAAAAAGTGTGGAATGTGTACGGCTTCTAACACTTCATCATCTTGCTTTCCCAGTAAGGCTAATTTGAAATTTATTTCCTTCTTACTAGCATGCAAATCACTAAAAACTCTTGCAATAACATGTTTCTATGCTCATGCCTTGAAGGTTGACACCAATGTTGGAAGGATAGCCGTTAGACTTGGATGGGTCCCTCTCCAACCACTTCCTGAAAAATTACAGATACACCTCCTTGAATTGTAAGTATCTTATGCCACCCAGTAAGAAGATAAACATATCAGATAGAAACCTCTAACTACTGTGCCGTGCAGGTATCCAGTGCTGGAGTCTATTCAAAAGTATCTTTGGCCAAGATTGTGCAAGCTTGATCAAAGAACCTTGTAATATCATAACTTCCATGAAATCTGCAAAAAATATTTTACTGCTTTATTATGCTAGCTGAATCTGTAACTAAGATATATATAACTGGAATGCAGGTATGAGCTACACTACCAGATGATTACATTTGGAAAGGTATGGATAGTTTCCTTCTACGTTCAATATGGTATTCATGAAAACATAGTTTTGGAACTAGCTTTGCTTCACAATCTTGAGATAAGAAGTTAAAAGTAATTCATGTTCCAAACATGCAGGTTTTCTGCACAAAGAAAAAACCAAATTGCAACGCATGCCCAATGCGAGCAGAGTGCAGACATTTTGCCAGTGCTTTTGCAAGGTAAGCTACTCGGTATGTCAGTTGCATTACATACTGCCATGAACTCAATGCATGTGAAGTTCAATATTAACCCATTTCATATTCTTCAAACAAAATAATCAAGTCACCAAAGTCTTTAAAATTACATCTAAAACTTTAAAGACATAGCCAGTTCAAAAGAACAAAGGCCAACATGTAAAAATAGAATAAAATAACCATGTCAGTTTAATGAGTTGTTTCTTTCAATTACATTATTATAGTATGAAGTGCATGAGGGGCATACTCTATTTTCATAAGACTAACCCTTTCAGTACAGTGCACGGCTTGCCTTGCCAGGACCAGAAGAGAAGCAAATTGTGAGCATGCCAGTCCCCATTGCAGATGAGAGAAACCTTCCAAATTTGAACCCAGTGATCCTACCTCTCCCTGGGAACAACACGAGCATAGAAGCAAGTCTTCAAAACAAGCAGTGTGAGCCAATCATTGAAGAACCAGCAACACCAGAACATAGTATAGAGGCATTAGAAAGTGACATTGAGGACTTCTTTTGGGAGGAACCTGATGAAATTCCTACTATCGATGTCAATCTCGAAGTGTTCGCAAAGAGTTTACAGAACCATATGCAAGAACATGAAGGCGACCAGTCTAAGGCCCTTGTTGCCTGGAATCCACAGTCTGCTTCTATCCCTACACCAAAACTGAAGAACGTGAGCCGGCTGAGAACAGAACACCTAGTGTAAGTACTGGCATAGCTAACAGCAGCAAACAACCTTTCTATTAAAACACAGATCTAATGAAAATTCTAATAGTTTTCTTCTCTTTTTTTTTTTGTTTTGTTCAAATTGAGCAACCTATAAGTGACTTAGAAATATTAACTCTGAATTTCGTTTGGACTATTGAGTGAATTTAAAGTTAAGCAACCTAAATGCAGCAAATGAATCATCATCCACGAGCTTGCAGATCCTGAATATAATTATATCTTTACCTTCATAAGGATGATTTTCTAAATTTTTTAGATTAAGTATTTTTGGAGATGCAAAGCATTTGGATATTCTTACTCAAAATTTAAGTTCAAATAATAAGGTTTTGCAGGGCCTCTCTAATTTCTAGACCTAGAAATTTAATTTCTAGAAGACTTTCTTAAATGACATCACTATCATCATAAGTAAACTCATTGTAAATGCCTTGACTCTCCGACTATATGACTGATCTGTTTTTCGAATGAAAATCTAAATGATGCTTTCTAACATCCACTGATTGCTGCAGATATGAACTTCCAGATTCACACCCTCTGCTGGAAAAGGTTGGTTATTCTGTTCTCTGTACTGAAACGCACAGTTATCAGTTTTGGAGTCTTTTTTATATTTGCTTGTTTACAAAAATTTACAGATGGATAAGCGGGAGCCTGATGACCCAAGCCCATATCTTCTTGCAATATGGTCACCAGGTTAGCAGATGATTCTTCTAATAATCTCAAATAATAATTAACATATGCAAACAGACAATTTGAAAAGCAAAAATGAAGCATAGGCTGTTATCAGAAAATAGTATTAAGCATAGGCAAGATCATTAGTACGTATATGCTAGGTCAAAGTCAGATAATCGTTCGCAACCATATTTATGAATTATGACATTTGAATACTAGGTGAGACTGCAAATTCCATTGAACCACCGCAAAGGAAGTGCGGAGACTCAACCAACCTGTGCAATGACAAGACATGCTTTTCATGCAACAGCATTAGAGAAGCTAATTCACAGATTGTTAGAGGAACACTTCTGGTAATGATTAATTTGACAAATGTTAAATTAACAGCATTAACCCTGTATTTTTTTAATAACTTTCACAAATGTTCTCTCATATACAGATACCGTGTCGAACAGCAGCAAGGGGAAGTTTTCCACTGAATGGAACTTACTTTCAAGTTAATGAGGTAAGTGTAATCTAAGTTTTGTTACTGTTCCAGTCACCTTAACAAATTTACCTTATTTTATATTTCAATACTCACCTATAAAACCTTTTTTTTTTGTCATAAAGGTATTTGCAGACCATGCATCCAGTGTTAAACCCATCGATATCCCTAGGGAATGGATATGGAATTTGCCAAGGAGGACGGTATACTTTGGAACTTCTGTATCGTCAATTTTCAAAGGTACGAAAAAAACACTCCACGTGATCATATACTAATATCTATTCTAAACCAGTTTGGGCGAGACGTTAAAAATACTAACTAAAAACTCTTATGTCTACTAGGTCTTCCAACTCAAGAAATTCAGCAATGCTTTTGGAGAGGTATGACGACTATTTTAAACCGTTTCAATTCGTTGCCTTTAACATTTTCGAATCTTGTGATGCTTATTAACTAACATTGTGATACTTGGTTGATTTCAGGATTTGTTTGTGTTAGGGGATTTGATCAACAAGAACGCGCACCTCGTCCGCTTTTTGCCAGATTGCATTTTACAGAAAATAAATTGGCAAAGTCGAAAAAGTGAAAACAAGAATAAGCATAGTTTTGATACCTTTCAACTATTCTTTTATCTTACATGCAAAAAGTACAAAGTTTTTCTGTTTAGGATGTGAACTCCTGTACATCATTTATATTCAAGCACAAAATTGCAATTGTGAGATTATACCAAAGCAATTGTGACTATTGCATTATTATTATTATGAAAGTGATAGAGTTTGAACCTGTTACTTGAGCCCATTGTGGTTGAGTTTGAACGGTTTGGTTTGGGTTCACTTGGTTTACCGGAACCGCTGTTGTTTGAGCGGGATAAGAGGTTTTGAGGAATTCAGATTCCGGGTTCAGAAATGCATCATGGGATTTAGCTTTCGTATAAGAAGATTAGTCATTTTAGTTTTATTTTTTATTTTTAAATTGGTCTTTTGTGTGGTAAAAGCGAACGAAGTCACTTTCTTTTAAATTTTTGTAACAAATTAATCCTTTTTTTTTAAAGCTTTTACATCTTTATACTAACATTTTAGAGTTTTTAGAAATGCACCATTCCAAGATTTCTCTCCTCTAAAGATGTCCGCCTCATTATAATCCTATTTGGCATTTGTTCCAAAAATTTCTCCTAATTTTTAATGCAAACTTAATAATAATAATTATTATTATTAAAAATCATTTTTAATATAATTATAAAAAATTATTATTTCGATTAAGATTTTTATGTTACATTAAAAAATTGATACGTTACAAACAAATAATTATTAATATAATTAATGTTTCGATTAAGTTTCATACGTTACTTTATTACATTAAAAACTTGGTGTGTTACAATCAAATAATTATTAATATAATTAGTATTTTGATTAACATTTATAAGTTACATTAAAAAATTTGTAGTTTACAAAATTATAATGAATATAATAACTAATAATTTATAAGTTACCATTAGATTTCAATTGTTATATAATTAACTTTTTGTCGGTTACACAAAATAAAATAACTTGAATAAATTATATTTTAAATTTTGGTCTGTTACAGAATTGCAATAACATAATAAATTAAAACTTTAATTGTAGTAATTAGTTTTTGAGGTTGTATAATTAATTTTTATTCGCTACAAAAATATATTACTTTAAAATTTGTAAGATATTATTAAATTTCATAAAAAAAATTGACAAAATTAAATTTCAAACGTTATGAAGTTAATTTTTTTTTATGTTACATGAAATATAATACAAACATTTAATGCACATTTTATAAAATTAAAGATGTTGTTAATATTAATTTTAAAAAGGTTAAATTAATAATTAATTGATATTAACTTTTATGGTACTATTTTTCTATATAAATAGTAGCGTCTTGGGATACAAGTAAACAACAATCACAAATTATAGCTATTCTTTATATGTTATCTGGTTCTCAGATATCTATATTCTGGTTGTTTTTGTAATTTTTTTCTATTGCAAAGAAAGATGTGTATGAAACACGACTTCATCTCTGATGTTTCGTCAAGAAAACAATTGTGGACATTGGTTGTCAGGGTTGTTCTTGCTTGGTTTGTTCAAGACTACAAAAATAAAAAACTACCATTTTCCTTGGAGTTGGTTCTAATGGATCGAAAGATTCTTTTTCATATCGTTTTAGTTTTTTTTTATATTTTTTTTGTTTAAAGTGTAGTGTTCTAATCTTTGTTATCTAATGTGATCGAATTGGTGTGTCTATACGAAAAACATTGATCTACATTTTCAAGGAGCAGCTCCAAGAGGGAATGATATTCACGATTTTTTTATTTGATGTTGCTTACAACAGTGGTTCGTATAGAAAATCACGCATCGAATACAAGCTGAATTTCATAATCAACACTAAAGTCAAACTATCTACAACTGCAATATAACATTAGGAAAAGGTATATTTTTTTAATATAACATTTTTGCACGATTCATTTATTGAATACATTTTTTTATTAAATTATAATACTATTTACAAATACTTTTTATTACAGCTTTCTTAGTACAAAATACAAATTCTCTTGAATCGAGATTGATCCAGTTACCAGATTCATCTCGCATACCTGTAAATGAGAAGTTTTTCAAACTTACTCCTACGAACAGTATTGAAGAGTTGAAGAATGTTAATAAGGTTTTTTGTTTTATTAGCGATCGATCTTGATAAAGTTTGTATGTCTTTTAGTATAATGTTATTCTGGTGATGCAAGGCACCTCTTTTATTGTCTTGGGAAAAATCATTGAGATTATCGATGAGGATGGATGGTGGTACACCGCTTGCTCATGCAACAAAAAGGTATATGCTGATTCTAACATGTACTTTTGTGAAAAGTGTGATCGTCATGTTGTGCATGTCACACCTATGTATATGCTAACTTAAATTTGTTGATATTTTTAATTAGCGTAAAACACTATCCTTAAGTTTGTTATTAACACATCAAACTGTATGGTGCAGGTTCAAAATCAAGATTCGAGTAGTTGATGACAGCGGAAGTGCACTTTTTGTTTTATTTGATCGAGATGTTTCTGGATTGCTTAATAAATGTTCTGACATTATTGAGTCCAAAGCGTATGTATTTTTTCAACCTTTTTTACAATACAAAGCTCTAATATTATATTTATTTTGGAAATGTATAATTGTACACAAACAATAATAACAAATGTATGATGCTTTTATTCTTATGATATTTTGGCAGGGTGATCCATCTCATGATTTACCCAATGAGATTGCACAATTGATTGGTACCGAGTTATTGTTTAAGGTTGACGTGAGTGTTGAATTCAACTCTAGGTATGAGAGTAGCTATCGTGTTATGAAGCTTAGCAACGATTCAAATTTTATTTTAAAGTTTAAAATAGTTGAGACACTCCAGGTATCCTAATACTGTAATTATTTGAAACAATTTTTGAACACATTAGTTTCCTTAATGTAATACAAAATTGTAATTTTTATTGTTGTGTGCATGTTTAAACAAATAGGATGATTTGGTTGAACCTGCAATTCATAACCGATATGCTTCGAAGACAATTGGTCTCGAGAGAAAGACAAAGTTGTCATGGTATTTAATAACTTTTTGAAGTTTATTTTATTTGATTTTTTGGAAGAAAAATAAATGGCGATTGTGATTACAATATATACTTATTTTACTCTAAATTGACATTTTTTTATCATAGGACCTAATGGATGAGTTTTCTTAAACAAGTCCCACAACTCTATCATTTGTGAACCCGAAAGATGTTATTGAATTGGATTGTGAATCATTTGTACCTTCTAAGAAGATAATGTTACCAACAAATGAAGATTGTGGAACAACTGATGCAATTATTCCACCAGTTAAAAAGATTGTGAAAATGAAAAAATAGTGTCTTCAAGTGACTTTGTTTTGCTGCGTTCGACTTGTTTGTCCATTATGTCAATTTTCTTTGTCTGTTTTTAACGTACCAAAATAAGATCCATGTCATTGACAATGAAATTACTATTTTCAAATGAATAAATCAATATTGTTATATGTATTGACCCTTAAATGAAAAAATATTTTAATTTTCAGATTATCAATTTACAATTTACTTGTGTTTTAAACTTACATAAATTCTAAAAATATATATAAAAATTAAAGGCTGTTTTTTATTTCAAATAATTTTATTCTATGAAAATTAATTATATAACCTTAAAAACTAATTACTACATTTAAAATTATAATTAGTAGGTAATTGAAATTCTGTAACAAATCAAAATTCAAAATATAATTTATTCAAGTTATTTATTATAATTTTGTAACCTACCAAATTTTTAATGTACCGTATAAATGTTAATCGAAACGCCTATTACATTAATAATTATTTGAATGTAACCGGCTTAGTATTTTATGAAAAAAATATTTTGAAATTAAAAACGGCTTTTGCATAATAATTATCATGTAGCATGAATTAAAATTTAGGAGAATTTTTTGGAATACATGTCAATCCATCTTATTATTTTAATTATCTGTCAATTAATTTTGAAGAGATATCGATTTGAATGTACTCTTTTTCTATCTTTTGGTGAATTTAAAAGGTCGTCTCTGACAATTCTGTTGGCAAAAGTTAAGTTGTTCCTAGGTAATTATTTATAACTATCAACTTGATTATTTAATAACATTGAAAAGTACATATTTGTTCATTTACTTGAACCATTTTATTTGTTTCTTTAGTGATTGAAAAATAATGTTACAAAATTCTTTTCAATCAACTAAGATCAAATTAAACTATTAAACTATGGAGACAAAAGAACTAAAGAAAATGTATGCTTATTTTGATGGAGGTGTTTTTTCTTAACAATCCTTTTAATAAATACATTTTCTAATAAATGGTAATATTTCTAAGCTTTTTTATTACCTTTATTTTTAAATGTCTCATCTATCCCACATTAGCATACTATAAGAGTTTTTTAACCTTACTCCTAGGATCACCATTTAGTAGTTTAAGAACTTGCATGTAATTGAGTGAGTTGACATAGATCTCCTACCTTTTTCTTCCCCATGTTTGGTGGAGGTTTTACTTTGTGGGTTTCAGTTAGAAACTTTAAGAAGGAGGAAGTGTTTGTTGGGAAAAAGGAAAAACGATGAATTGGAAATCAGAATTACAATTAAGTATATAGAAATTAGGTTATTTGGGACCCTTGAATCTTTGATCTCTAATTAAAAAATATGAAGAGTGGAGATTAAAGAAAATTGTTTTCTCGATTTTTTCTGACTAGAGATAATTTGCTTCCGAGAGAAACTCTCTCCAATCTTAAATATAAAAAATAAATAATTACATTTTTATATCTTAAATTAATACAAATATAACTTATTTTGACTCTATTTAATGTTATTTATCTTAATATACATTTTAATTCATGTAAATTTTATTTTTAATTTTTTTTATTCTCATGAAACAAGTTCCAATTGATAGTACTTTTCATAATTTTATATTCTTTTTATCAAATCAAGAAAAATAATTGCATATTAGTAAATTTGAAGTTAGATATTTTTTTTATAATTGAAATCTGAGAGAATATTGTGATTAAATAAAAAAAATGTAATAATTTTATTCATAGTGGTAGATTAAAATATAGGTAATCATACTTGTTTAATATATTGAATGACTGAGAAATCAAAGTTAATTTGAACTCTTATTAATTAGATATATTTTTTAAAATATATTAATTATTCTTAGTGTTTTTATATTTTAAGCATAGTTTTACTTTTATTCACTATTTTATCGCTCTCACAAAAAAAAACTATATCTTTATAAAGTGTAACTTTTTTTGGTTTCAATAAACGGTAATTTATTATTTCAATTTTAAATATGAAGATAAAGTACTAAATAATATTTTTTTTTGAAGGAAAGTACCAAATAATATCAAAATTCTAGAATGATCAAACTAAAAAAAATCAAATAATATTTGAAAAACTTATTTATTTGTAAACCCGTTAAAAAAATTTAAATAAAATGTATCCCGTGCTTGACACGGGTCGTTATACTAATTTATAAACAAGAGAGATATCGACTAAATAACCATTTATAAAATCCTCGCTGTCGCTATAACTAGCAATTTCCTTTTTTAATAATTTAACATATTTGACCGTAATCCACTAATTCTCTTCGATGTCGAAGATCTCAACCTCGCCTGCAATTTGAAACATTGGTAGGTGGAAAGTCCATATTACTCTTTGTAAAATTAAGGGGTGCTTCTAATTCAATATTCGGAGCTCACTTGCAAGGTAAGAGTGATCTCTCATTTAAAAAATTATTTTTAGGTTATATCTTCCTATCACACTCATGACTAGACGTTTAAAGTGCACGAGTGCTCCGTTCCATAATACTTGACACAGTTGACCTTATTATGTAAGTTAATGCATAATTTTAAATTTAAATATTTTGACTAATATATTAGAAAAATTTATAAAAATTTGATATTTTGAAAATACTCATCGAGATAAATATAATGACATCTTACATGATATTATTTATCTTTGTGTATTAATGAAAAAACATAGTAAAAGTAAGTTAGATCAAAATTATACATTTTCAAATTGCGGGACGGAGGAAATAGAAATACATCAACTTCAATTATATTGTTGTTGAAAGTGTATGCGTAATGATTTTATAAATAATATAAAAAAAATTGTTTTGTCGGAGAGGATACGGTTCCGTTTACATTAAATTTGATGTTAAAAGTACTTTTGACGTCAACTGTTTTGGCAACAACTCTTAAATGTTTTTTAAAAAATTCCACAAAAGAGCTTAGCTTACGATCTCACCCTGTAACTCTGTAAGCCCTCTCTCTCGATCTGTTTTCCGGCCGTTCTCTGTCCAGTAAGCCTCCTTCACTATGGTTTCTTAGAAAATATTTCTTGCATGAATTGATCTTTGTTTGTTTATATAATATTCTTTATGCTTTGGTTGCGAATATGTGTGAATTTAATTTGTTACTCAGTGAAAGTGTGACTTCCTTTCTTCTTTTTTTCCATGAATTGAATTTTTCTGCAAAAAGTTTCTGTTTTCCACGTCAATATCTGTAGTTGGTTCTGCCAGACCTAATTCAGTTATGGCAAGTTAAGTTATTGATTAAATTTAAATGTGACTCGAGGGTCCTGATAACGAGTGACTCATTGAGAATAAGTGTTGAGCCTAAATCAACCTTACAAAACCAAAGGTATCATCACCCACTTATAAATTAATTTTTTAGGTCATATGCTATTAACACACTACCTCACACCTAAAACTAGACATCTAAAGCGTGACTCAAGTGATCCGATAATGGTTGTCGCAACAAATCTCAGATAGACTCTAATAAGTACATAAATTTAGGATTATGCATAACTCACCCTACATCTACAACAAAAACTACTTTTAGGGACAATTATTATCGCTTTTAGTAGCAATATAAATTGCTACTAAAACTTTTACCGGCAATTCTAACAATGCAACATATAAATTTATTTTCAGTCATATAAATATGTCATATCATATAATGCTGCTTTCTTCTTGTTCTATGATGATTTCTTGTTAGTTTTTTTGACAATGTTTCCAACTGTGTACTTGCAGCTGTGTTTCTGTGGATGGTAACTATTTTTTATTTTTTCTTGCTATAGAAATTCTAATTCTCAGATTGATACGACTCCAAATCAAGCACATAAATTCTAAACCTCAAAATGGATAAATTTTGAATGATATGGAAAGAGACAAACCAATGAGGTTCGTTAGTGAGTAATTAAGAATAGCAACAAATAACTGACTCGGGAGGTTTTGGAAAGTTTATAAAAGAAGTTTCTTTGTAGGAGTTCTTACAAGAGAGTTGAATAGCAATTTATGGCAGAGGTTGTTACAATTGGTAGAATTCATCCCTTCAACCTGGTTCTATTGGGCATTAACTTCAATCCTAAAGTTGCTGATTTTGATGTGCTTTTCATATTATGGTTGGAAAGTAAGTGATAGAATCAGTCTAAACGATGTTTTGAAATATTTTCCGTTTATTGTATTATCTCTGTTGAATCTTTTATATTTTTGAAAGGAAACAAAGTCAATATTCTTTTTTTTGTGTAAACTAGGTAACGTCTTTACGCAACTACAGAGACTAAGTTCCAAAGCCGGGTATGACCACAATGGATGGCAAAGTTCTGCCTCAAGAGTTTTAACCTACTGCATTCATAGGAATCAATTCAATATCTATTTTATAAACAAAGTCAATACACATTTTATAAACAAATAAAACTATAGTACAGAAATTAGAAACAAACACACAAACATGGAATACTCTGTTGGTAGAATTTGCAAAATTAGTATGTTGAACACTTACATGAGATAGTTTCAAGCACAAGTTTCTTTTTTCTCTGTACCGCCATGATACATCTAAGCGCATGTTTAGATTGGTGGTGTTTGGCAAAATCATGGTGCACCAACTATGAATATGACAAAAGCCGTACTTCAGAACTTCAACAAACTACACAGTACTTCCGTTAAACATAATTTTGTTAAAGCCACCTTGATTCCAAACATGCACTAACTCTAAGTAGGTTTTTCAATCTGAAATGAATTGTGTTTGTTTTTTGAACCAGATTCACTAAAAGATTCTGTATTCCATGATGATATAGTAGCATCAGAATCTCCAGTGCTTCCTTCTTGTGTCGAATTTTCTTTAGCAGGAACCAGATTATGGAAGGGAAATGGAGGTGAAGAAATATCAATTTCACCCTCTAACATCTTCACAACAGTACTCATTAGAGGTCTATCATTTGGTGAATATTGAACACACCATAGAGCAACCTTCAACATTCTCTCTGCTATCTCAATATCTTTCTCTTCGATTCCACAAAGTGCAAGCATAACAACCAATTCATTATTCTCAAACATTTCCCATGTCCATTTTGGAAACCATTGTTGCGATTCACTATAGCTAGAATCAAAATGCCTTCTTCTCCCTACAATTTCAAATAGAAGAATACCAAAACTATAAACATCACATTTGTGTGTAATTGGATAAGCCTTCCACATTTCCGGTGCAGCATAACCTCTTGTCCCTCTAAAGTGAGTATTCATTACAATGTTACTTTCTCTACTTCTTAACTTTGCTAATCCGAAATCGGCTATTTTTGGTACTAATTTCATGTCGAGAAGAACATTTTCCGGTTTGATATCATAATGAATTATTCTTTGTTGACAATCCTCGTGTAAATAAGAAATACCTTTAGCTGTTCCAATTGCAATCTCGTGAAGCTTTCGCAACTCAACGTCACGATTCTTGCTACCAAATAAGTACTTATCTAGAGAACCATTTTCAACATACTCATAAACAAGTGCTCTTGTGTCATGGCCAAAGCAGAATCCATAAAGTTTGACTAAATTGATATGATAAGTTCTTCCAATAGTGCTAACTTCTGCTTTGAATTGCTCTTCCATTCCCATATCCAAACAGTTGAGAACTTTGACTGCAACATTTTCTCCATTTGATAATTCTCCTTTGAAGACAACTCCAAAAGCACCAGAACCTAATATGGTTGAGTATCTTTTTGTAATTTCATCGAGTTTCTCAGGCGTGAATCTTATTGGTTTCTCTCTATTGATGTTGCTTAAGAATCTTTCCATGGTTGGAAATTCAGCTTTTGAATCCTGTGGTATTACTACTTCAATTTCGCCGGCTGAAGTTAATGAGTTTGAAGATATTTGATTATCCTTTTCTGTGGTTGGAATCTGAGTGTAAGCTGGAATTGCTGTTCCTGCTTTCTTTAGGCACTCAATAATAGCATACACTATTGCTATAATAGCAATTATTACCACCACTCCATATACTGAAATATGAAAATAGACCATAATTCTACATTAAATTCAACTCTTCAAATCCAAGTACAAGAATACATTTCATCTTTGAGAAAATATATTGGTATAATTTAAATATATTTTTACTTAAGGTAAGTGTTATTTTGTTTTAATCCCTCCAATATTTGATTCAAGTTAGATTAGTCAATGTAATATGTGCTCAGTGTTGGTTTTAGTTCAAAAAATGTGACACCAAATTTATTTCTAAGAATTGATTCAACATGATTCATATTTATATAAGAGCTTATCGTATAAGTTCTTATTTATAAACAATTTCTATAACAAAAGATAAAATAAAGTTAAACGGTTTTCATATAATTTATAAGTTGTTTTCATAAGCTATCTTGTAAAGCTTATGGAAATAAGCTGAAAGTTTCTTATAGACATGTCATTAGTTTTTTCTAAACAATCTGCAAATGCTTATGGGCCCGTTTGTTTCAGATTCTTTTAAAAAAAAATCTATTTTTTCCCTTAAAAAAATCACATTTTTCATTTTTATGTGTTTGTTTAGGATTTTTAGAAAAATCATTTTATCAAAAAAATCTATTTTGACCTTAAAATGAAAAGCTATTAGGATTAGCTTTTTACAAAATCTATTTTTTCAATAACAAGGAGATAACACATGTGCATGTTAGAACTCTTTTTTTTTTTAAAATCTTTAGATTCTTTTGATACAAAATCTATTTTTTTTAAAACTTAAACAAACGCACCTATGTTAGTAGATAAGGTCAAATAAATGAATCCAAAGATACCCTAAGAACAAATCTAAAGCTTAGTATATACATGCATACATGAAAAGGATTAGTTATCTAGTGTTGTTCATTTCGTACCTACAGATCCTGCTACAGCCCATTTCATAGAAGAATTAACAGTATCATCAAATCTGTCAAAAGTTCTCTGAGCTTCTGTATCAAAATTGTCTGATGAAGTGTAAAAGGAAGGAGGAGAATCAGGAAACTGATAGTGAAAATTACTCATGTTTGTAGTTTATGGTTGGAATTTGGATTGAGAAATTATTCAAATGACATGCAAGTGGTATATCAAGTTATGTAGTAACCTTGCTTGTTAGGCTCAAATAAGAAAATAGTGTCTTTGACCAAATCAAGTCCATCAATTCTATGGCCATAATGTCAATGTGTTACAAACTAAAACGCGTTTTTGCTTAGCCAAAGGCTCTAGGAAATTATTAGAAGTTTCAAAGCTTTTTTTATACTAAAAATTCAGACGAACGAATTGAAAGGGATGTATTTATTTAAAAATTTAATAACCATATACAGACAATATAGAAAATATTTCAAAACCATCCAACTATATTTCAATATGTGTAGTATCCGTCAACGAAGTTGACTCAATTGGTAAGAAGTTGACTCATCCGTAAGGTTAAACTCTTTTAGAGAGGAGAATATGTGTGTTGACTATTTAGCCAAGCTTGGAACAAGGTATACTAGTGTGCTGACTTGGTGATTTCTTTTATTATGATGACTTTTTTGTCTATACTTTTGAGATGATGATGGTATCCATTTGAAATAATTATATGAGAATATAAGTGAATAGTGTAAGTTTGTGATGAATATGTGTCTATGTGAGAATCATGTATTTGATTATGTGAATAAATGTGGTGACATGTATGTAGCTATGTGTGTTCTTTGACGATACTTGTATAATTGTAATGATGGTGACGAAATGAGAATGATGTGATAATCCCTTGGTGATAAATTGATTATGAGATTACTTGCTTTGGCTCATGATGTTGAATTGTTAATTATTGAATTATGCTTGATTTGAAAAGATTATATGACTGATGTTAGTATTCTAGGAAATGCTAAATGTATAAATGTGATACTTGAATCCTAGAACTATATTTGTGCTTATATCTTTTTATGTCGAATATTTATCTTACACTCGGTGGTTGTTTGACCACCTCTCCATTGCAAAATTGAGTAGACGTGTAGGTTGAAGACGCTTGAGACGCGTGAGTGCCCGAGGCTTAGCTTGACGCTTCCTCGTTTGTCATGCTTGCTTTGGAGTCTGGTTGTAGGCTCTGAATAGGACCTTGGTCGGAAGTTGTTATTTATTTTACTTGTTGAATTTTGTTGAGAATCTTGTTGTTTAATTGATGTATTCTGAGATTGAAATATGTTGTTGAGACCTTGAGATATTTAGAGATGTTTTTATTCCGCTTCAAAATCTTATCAAAACCGAATTATGCATGTTTTGAGTTGATGACGTAGCACCTTGAATATTTATGAATAATTGTTTCATTTGCATTAAATATTGTTTGTTGGGGTGCTACAGTAGGAGTATAGTTTCCTTTTTTTGTAGTGTCTGGCATTCGAACCCCCAGACCTTACATACATTATGTTTTGTCTCTACCAACTGAGTTAAGGTTACAAGGACAATATGAGTGTAGTCTGTAACTATGGGACATGAAATTAGAAGTTTTCTACTAGAAGGCTAACTGGATCCACCCTCCCAGCCAAAAGTTCAAAGCCTAAGAAACAAAAATAATTTAGGGTTTTCCTCGAAAAAACAAATTAGGGTTTGTCTCCGTCTTTTTCACAGCTTTGTTCTACGCAGAAGCATTTCATAGAAAACGAAAATAATAGTAAGAGGAAGAATACTACCAACACCATCAACGATTTCCACGACGATATACTAACTCATATAATCTCTTTTCTACCGATCAAAGATGTGTTCAGAACCACCCTTCTTTCGAAGAGATGGGTTCCATTGTGCTGCTCACTCCCCGTTCTCCACATCAACGATGATGGCGTGAAAAATGCAGAGGACTTGATTCAGTTCCGTCAAATGTTGGATGCCGTTATGTTTTCCCCACGCTCTCAGGACCGTACCCTCAAATCTTTTAAACTCACGTGTTGTTCCATCCTCTGGGATGCTAAGGCCGATTGTTTCAATATGGACATGTGGATCGAAGCCGCAACAGGACTCCGCATTGAGTCTCTTTATCTACACTTGTTTAAAAATCCTTTGACACCTACCATTTTCTGCTGCAAAACACTTGTGGTTCTACATTTGTCAAATATTCATGTGGCTAATATGTTTGATTGTTCTATTCATCTTCCTTTTCTGAAAATCCTAAATCTTTTTTCCGTTCGTTTCCAAGATTCGGTAGATTTCATGAAACTCCTCAATGGATGTCCCAAATCGGATTGTTTGGGTACACTTTTAGTAGAGCCTGCTGTTACAACTGTTGAAGCAAATGCCAGTGTTACAGCGGAAGGGTACTTTAAACCGTTATCCAACTTGATCAGTGCCGTTGTCGATGTTCCATACAAAGCAGTTTCTAATGTCAAGTTTCTAGGTGTATTTGGGGTACGATTATGATGCATTCTCATTTTATCATCAATTTTATATTATTGAAGTAAATCAACATTCTAATCATTGAAATTATAAGGATGCGTCAATTTAGTCCTCAAATTTATGAAATAATAATAATGTATTTCCTTATTGTGTTGTGTACATGGGAAAGATTCTTGACAGTGAAGAAATCAATTCATATAACGGATTTCCTATTTTTGGAAACTTAATCAAACTTCAACTATGTTGGATTCGTGGCATTCATGACTATGTTGAGGTAGTGAAAATGTTACAGAATTGTCCAAAACTTCAAGCTCTTACAATTGAAAAGGTTTGTCACATCAATGATAGTTACTAGTTTTTACATGTTCTTCTCTTCTGTTCAAAGTATACAAATCCTATTTTGTTTCTGATTCACAGTGCGAGAATTCAACAACCATAGAGTATTGGGAATACCCGGATCATGTTCCTAAATGTGTCTCCTCTCATCTAACAACGTGTAGAATTGAAGACTATGAAGTTTTGGAGGCTGATTTTCGATTTGCATCTTACATTTTAAAGAATGCGAGACTTTTACAGGTTATGACCGTTTGCCGTACTCTTACCCCAAAACCAATTGAGAGCCCCCAAATTTTAGAAGACTTATCCTCGTGTCCAACAATCTCTCCCACATGTAAGCTGGAATTGATATGAATGTCCTACTACATTTGGTGGTTTGAACAATGTAGGTTTGGTCTCCTCATACCAATTAATGGTCCGCCAATTCTAGGGTGCACTTGATAACCATGCCATGTGTGATTCGTTAAATATTATTATTATTATTATTATTATTATTATTAACAGAAGAAAGGAACTAACTTGTCTGTTTGTCCTATTGCACTTTGCTCATGTAATTCAAAAACTTAAGTGGCATATTACTATTTTATTAAGCTCATACCACCATATCTCTTTACGGATTCAACAGTTCTATTCTTTGTATGCGCACAATTATGATTTGTACTAAACATCATGACAAAAAAATGACATCCTCTCACAATTTTGTTTAAATTATTGGTAATGATGTTCAAAACCATCCGACTATATTTTTCAATATGTGTAGTGTCCGTCAATGAAGTTGACTCAGTTGGTAAGAAGTTGACTCATTCGTAAAGTTAAACTCTTTTAGGGAGGGGAATATGTGTATTGACTATTTAGCCAAGCTTGAAACAAGGTTTACTAGTGATTTGTTGATTTTGCTCGGTCCTCTAGCGGAGCTTTGCTCGCTGCTCATGACAAATATTATGGATGTTGCTTATCATCGTATCCATTAATTTTTTCCTTTGTTTTATTCTTTTGTCTTTTCTCTTGTAAACAAAAAAGGTACTGATAGAAAAGAAAATACATATAAATATATATGTATGCAATTTGGTTTGGTTTGATTTGTTTAGAAGAATCAATCGAAAATCTGATCAGATCCAAAGTGACTTTTATATAAGAACTTCCAAACACATTTAATAATATTTGGTTTTGTGCGGTTTTCAATTTGGTTTTTGGGTTGGTTGAGAAATGATTTTGTAGTTAAGGTCTTCGAAGGAAGAAGAGTATTTCTCAGGTCTTTGGTCCGAGTATTTATAGATTGGTTCAAACACTTTGTTATATCGGTTTAACCGATTTTAAAAATCTCTCAAATGGCAATTAACTATCGTTGGAGGTATTTTGGTCTTTTTGGGAGAAAAAATGGAAGTCTAAAGAGCAGTTTTCGTATTTTTTTAAGTTGGTGGCAACAATGGAGTCATGTAGTTGTTGTGTGGTGACTATTTTTTTACTAAAAAAAAATGATATTCATTCATTCAAATTGATAGAGTAGATTGATACAATACAAATTCTCTATAAACAAAAATGATTAATCTCCAAACAAACTCACAATTCATGTTAATGGCATAAAACAACAAAGTACATAAGCCTACAAATAAGTCTATATTCAAGTGTCTAAAATACCCTTGTATCAATATTTGTAGTATTAACGATACCAAAATCATTGATTTCATCTGCATTGGATCAAAGTTGATCTGACAGTCTAAAACAAACATTGTAACAAGACGAGAAAGACAAATAATGTTGCACAAAAGCGATGAACAAAACAATGTTGCACAAAAACGCCGAACAAAATATTGTTGCACTAAGATGACGAAATCACGTAAGAAAAATTAAATATATGAGAAAATCGCTTATTTAAATAAAATGGAAAGAAAAAAATAATTTAGATGAGTGATTTTGGATAAAAAAATAAAAAATAACCTTGAACCATCCCTCTTTTTGATGGATGAAGTAGAAGAAACTAAAATTGTATATGAAAGAGAAATAGAGAGAGATGGCATTCTTTTTTGGGTTAAATATGTTTTTGATCCCTATAAAATTGCGACCTTCTAAATTTAGTCCTTACTTGATTTTAATAGCTTTTTTAATCCCTACAAAAAATTTCTGCACTCAATATTAGTCATTACTCAATCAAAATT
>Ga0099826_10000364_pt1 | contig 20909 bp, 18 predicted proteins | sample Mtrugardesep15_FD_76830 | JGI IMG/M metagenome (GOLD analysis project Ga0099826, IMG submission 76830) | Root nodule microbial communities of legume samples collected from California, USA - M. trunc garden sep15 | ecosystem: Host-associated > Plants > Roots > Nodule | place: USA: California... | reverse complement strand
GACGCGATCTACAGCTTCAAGCACGCGCTCGTCCGAGATACCGCATATCAGTCGCTCCTCAAGAGCCGCCGCCGGGAACTACATCGCCGTATTGCGCAGGTCTTCGAAGAACTCGCCCCACATATCGTGTTCGCTCAGCCGGAGCTCCTGGCCCATCATCTGACGGAGGCAGGAGAGCTGCCGCAAGCCGTCGTGTTCTGGCACCGGGCTGCCGAGCACGCAACCGAGCGGGCGGCGAATGCCGAGGCCGTCGGCCATCTTGCCAAGGCACTCGACCTGCTCGCCCAGATGCCCGAGAACCCGGAGCGCTTCGAGTTTGAGCTGACGTTGTTGATCACCATGGGACGAGTGCTTACCGCAGCGAAGGGCTATGGCCACCCGGAGGTCGAGCGCGTCTACAACCGTGCTCTCAACCTGGCGGAGCGGATCCAGGAAACGCCAAGGCTGTTCCCGGTGCTCCTCGGTCTCACCATTCATCACGCGGTGCGGTCCGAGCTTTCCGCGGCGCGGGACCTGGGCGAACGGCTTCTGAGGTTGGCGCAGCAGATATCGGATCCTGTGCTCGTGGTGGAAGCGTCCTACGCTTTGGGCATTACCTGCACCTGGCGCGGCGAATTCGCTTCGGCATGGAAGCACTTCGAGCACGGGATCAGCCAGTACGACATCGCCCAGCACCGCGCCCATCTAGCGCTCTACGGACAGGATGGAGGACCGATCTGCCTGTGCCGTGGCGGCACGGCGCTGTGGTATCTCGGCCACGATCACCGGGCGCTGGAGCTGATGGACGAGGCGCTCGTTATGACCGCGAGCCTCGGGCATTTGTTCAGCCGTGCCTATGTACTGACTTGGGCGGCGATTTTGCACGTGCATCGACGCGACATCGCCAAGGCGCAAGAGGCGGCGGAATTGGCCTTGGCGTTCGCGGCCGAACACGAATTTCCATTCTGGCACACCCAGGGAGTCTTCCTGCAGGGGTGGGCGCTGGCGGAGCGGGGCCTGATCGCGGAAGGCATAGAGCGGTTGCGAGACGGGTTGGCCGGGATGCAGGCGATCGGGTCAGGAATGACGGCGCCCTGGGCGATGGGCTTACTCGCGGAGGCACATGGAAAGGCCGATCGTTTCGCCGAGGGTAGCACATTGATTGACGAGGCGCTTACCATTGTCGCGCGCACTGGCAACCGCTGGTGCGAGGCGGAGCTGCATCGGCTCAAGGGCGAACTCATCTCATCGAGCTCAGAGTGCGATCCTGCCGAAATCGAGGCGTGCTTCCGCCGTGCGCTCGAGGTCGCCCGCATGCAGAATGCGAAGATGTGGGAACTGCGCTCGGCGGTGAGTTTGGCCCGGCTTTGGCGAGCACAGGGTCGTAGAGCGCAGGCCCGCGCGCTGCTCGTGCCGCTCCTCGGCTGTCTCTCTAACGGCCACGGGACGGTCGATCTTCAGGATGCTCAAGCGGTCCTCAATAGCTGCGGAGGTAGTAAATTGAGCACCTGAACACTTGCTCCGCTGCAACGACTTTGTGTAAGTCCCGGTGGAGCGATGACTGCAACCCGGCCGGGAGCAGATCTCAGCCGAGGGGCGTCCGAACTTCGGCTACCCACCCGCTCGAGACGATCGGCTCTTGCCCACACGATACAGCGGCAAACCGACTGTGAATCCCCTGGCTTGAGCAGTTTCGAACACTGGGACACCCAAATGCGGAGCACCCATCATAATACGTGCAGTTCCTACCCCATAAGTCGGTCCAGCAAAATCTTCTGCGATCTTTCGACCCAACGCCGATGAGCGTCGTCTCGTGGCAGTCCATCAGACGCAAACGACCCCGGACTTCGCAGAAAAGACGAGAGCGCTTCGGAGTAGCTGACAGATTCGAGAACGTTGAAATACTCGTTGTCTGTGATACCGCTAAAATAACCCGCTCCCTCGATCAGTTGCATGGGAGCGACCAGGACGCTTGTGAGTTTATTCTTTTCCAGCCTCTCAGCAAAATGTGGGAGATATAGGAGATTGTGCGCCGGCGAAGCAAATGCCGAGGGTTGTCGCCTTCTGATCCGCGTTGACCGGCAGTGATGTGACAGTACATGGTTTTTGACATGGGTGAGCGGAGAGTCCTCTATTGTTCTCCAGATTGGGCTCCCTCTCTCATGTATTGGGTTGGAAAACAGATACTTTCTAGGATCCATCAGGTTCGCCGCCTTGCAGAGGCGCGCTGCGTAGTCGTTGTACGCTTCGGGCTCCTGCAAAACGATGTTCCCGCCCTTCGGTAGACCCACTGTCGAGAGCGCATCGACCAGAGCAATAAAACGGAAGACAGGGTGAAGTTGTATGAGATCACCCATTCTGAGTTCGTTCGTACCATCCTTCGGGAATCGCGGGGACAGATTACAGAACGGAGGCAAAGGCGGATTCAGCGAAATATCTATGATCGCGAACAAAACTCCGAGCACACCGTCGTCGTTGATGTCGAGATCCTTGTTAACTTCCGCGAAGTAGTTCACGCATGCCACATAGAGTCTCCCAGGGTCCTTTTGGTGCATCTCCCACCTCAGTCTATGAGCGTCCTCAAGGCGTGCGGCCATTTCCTTTCCAATACCGCCATCCCCCCAAGTGTGGTGTCCGTTTCCGTAAAACTCCCGCTGATTGAGGACCGCCGAACATTCTTCTAACGCTCGACACGATAGCTTCCCGAATATAGAAAATATTTCAGACGGACGTGCATCAGCCTCCGATGGAACTTCAGCAGAAAAGTACGGATCAGGGCTGCGAGTGATGTGTTCAACTTCGTATGCGCCGTCAGCATGAAGGTATGCCACCCTCAGTAGATCATGCAGGCAGAACTTTGCCGCCATTTCCGGATGCCCCCTGCGAAAAACTAGATCGCAAACGAGAAGGGCGTTCCAATGGGCTGAGACGCGCATCCGATCCGAAGGAACGCCATCGATCTGGAGGGCGCCCCCGTCGAAGCGCCATAACGACTCCCCTTTTTCCCAACGACGCAAAACCGTTCTGCGTTCACGCAAATTCAACTCGCGCAGATAGCACTCAATTAACTCGGCGCGCCGATGCCGGAGAAGAAACGTGAAGACCCCCAACGTGCTTGCATTACATTGGGACCAATGAATGTTTTCATGGAAAAGCCCGGACGCGGAAAGAAGTCCCTCAGGCGTCTCGTCCCAGTGATCGTTCAACGCCACCGGAACTTCGCTCTCGACAAAAAGCGTTTCTGGCCAAAAGGAAGCCCGATCCCCCGCAGAGCCGATACGCTCGGGCAAGAATTCGTCCAAACGTGCCATAACCTATTTCACGTTCTTGGGTCCGAACTTCGCAATGGCAGCCGCCGCAATTTTCTTCATAACATCGTAGGTGACGCCACTCGCGGCTGCGGCTGCCAAGTACTCAAGGACGACACGCGCCACTTCGTATTCGCCATGGCGCTCTGCACTGAGTGGATCAACCGGCTCCGTGAATGCCTCAAGCTTGACCGCTTCGCGTTCAGCCGGGGTCAGCACCTGACGAAGCATTTCTTCCACTTGCCCGGCAGGTGCGATGATCGTGACCTTTGCGGTGCTGACATTGCCCATCAACTGTCTCCTTCCGGCGCGCGAACCCAGAGCCTAAGAGTACCGCGGGGCTAAGCAGACCAGCAAGTCGCCTAAATGGGTTGGTTTCGATCCACATTTCCGTTCAGCGGATCGTGGCAAGGCATGCATCCAGTAGATACATTATGCGATCTTGAACGCACAGAAGGGGAACATTCTCGGAACAACGCCCCCATTGGGCTCCCCTTGCGGCAGGGCCCTAACCAAGCGGTACGGCGAAGTGGGCCCGTTGCGCCACGCCATGCGTTGGCCGGCAAAGAGTAAACCTGCGTCGGAACTTGCCACTGCCAGATCCGACATCGGATACCTCGGATCGAATTCACCGGCGCATCGCTGCCGCAGCGCCGGCGGACGTATGGTCGCGCGCCGACTTTCTCGATATCGCCACTCCACACGCCGTCGAGAAAGCGCTGCAACGCCTGACCCTTCGTGGCGACATACGCCGCCCGCATCGAGGCCTGTACGACAAGCCTTGTACAAGCAGCCTCACAGGCACGATGGTATTTCCTCCCCGTGCCGCGTTTATCGACGCCATCGCACGGCGCGACAAGCTGCGCGTACTCGTTGACGGCATGACGGCCGCCAACGATCTCGGTTTGACTACCGCCGTTCCAGCCCAATCCACCATCCATGCCGATACCTATCCGCGCACGATCGAGATCGAAGCCAATGCCGGAGATCCGAACGCGGTCGCGCAGGTCATCTACAAGCTCGATTTCAAGCGCATCTCGGCCAAGACCGCCTTCTGGGCTGGTCGGCCAGCCATGCGCGTCGTTCAGGCGCTGGCGTGGTTTAGGGATGAGCGGACGAGCCTGAATGCCGCGGTCAACGGCATTGTGCGCCACCTTTCCCGCGATCCGAACCGGCTGAAGGTCGCGCAGGATCTGCGAGACAACATCCAGGCCGTTCCTGCATGGATGTACCCTCTGGTCGAGACGATCGCGGACAAACTCGCAGCTGGAGATCAAGGCGGTCTCACCGCGAACGCTGAACTGACACGGGACCCCCATGCAACAGACATTCGTTGAAATCCTGCGCTCGACTGCCGATGAGCGCCGCGCGCTCTTCTCGTCGGTCGCCGCGCAGTTGGAGACGCAGGCGGCCAACATTGAAAAGGATCTCTATGTCTGCTGGGTGCTCGACCTCCTGTTCAACCGGCGCCAAAGCGATCCGATCGGCCTCTCCTTCAAGGGCGGAACAAGTCTCAGCAAGGCATATGGGCTGATAAAGAGGTTTTCGGAGGACATCGATATTGGCATCTACAAGGCCGACCTCAATGTACCACTGGAAGCGGACAACGCCGCCCTTCCTTCCGTAAACAAACAGCAGCGCACCTTGGCCGAGCAGGTCGACGAGGCGGCGCGGCAATACATCTCCGGTCCGCTCAGAGAAGAGCTGGCGGCGGAGATCGCAGCCGTCGAAGAGGCGGCAGGACAGGCAGGACATTTCTCGCTCAGCTTTGGCTTCGACGCCTATCGCAAGGAAGCGCTCGACATTCTGGTGCTAAGCTACAAGAGTGTCTTCGATGCGGGTGACACCTATGTCCAGGCCGCGGTGCGCATCGAGGGCGGCGCGCGTCCCGACCCCGAACCGGCCGAGCCCCGCGAGATCGTACCCTACATTGCGTCGGAGTTTCCGAAGGAGCTCGATCTTACAGTTCCCAACGTGACGACGGTCAGGCCGGAACGAATCTTCTGGGAGAAGGTGCTGATCCTCCACGCAATGACCGAAATGACCGAAAAACGAGACGCCGAGGCCAAACCTGACCGTCCGGTGCCAGACCTCAATCGCTATTCACGTCACTATTACGACGTGCATCAGATCTGGACGCATCCGGGCCATGGCGCCGCCACGGCATCTATGCGCGATCTGGCGGAAGCCTGCCGGCGCCACAAGGAATTGATGTTTCGTGCGCCAGATCATCGGTACGATCGCGCCGTACCCGGCAGCTATCGCCTTGTCGCGGATGTCCGCGATGATCTTCGGTACGCCGCCGACATTCGCCGACGTCATTGCGAGCATCGAAGCGCTCGAGCATCAGCTTAACAATGCGGCAACCGACGTGTCTGGCATTGGCGGTACACTAGCGAAGGAAGAGACCCAAGTGGACTCGCTGGCGAGCGGCCGGGCTGAGCGTCACGGTCATCGCCGAGAAGCTCGGCCGGCATCGTTCGACGATTTTCCGTGAGCTCAAGCGGAATGCATTTGAGGATCCGCAGATGCCGGATCTGAGCGGCTATTGTTGCGTCACCGCCAACGAGATGGCACGTGAGCGCAGAGCCAAGCTGCGCAAGCTCGCCCGGTTCTCCCATGTGCGCCAATCGGTCATCGAGCGGATCATGCATGGCTGGTCGCCACAGCAGATCGCCGGCCGGATGCGGCTGGAGCGCCATCCGATCTGCGTCAGTTATGAGACGATCTACAAGTTCGCCTATTCCGCAGACGGCTAGGCCATCAAGCTGTGGCGGCACCTGCCGGAGCGTCGTGCGAGACGCAGACCTCGGCATGCCCGTCGACTGCACGGTCGCCGCTTCAGCCCGGAACTCAACATCCTTCACCGTCCTCATACTGTCGCCGCGCGCAAACAGTTCGGCCATTGGGAGTGCGATCTCATTCAGTTTCGCAAGAAGTTCGGCAAAGCCAACGTGACCTCACTGGTGGAGCGGGTCAGCCGCTTTGTGGTCTTCCAGCGCAACAACGAGAGGCAATCGAAACCGATCATGGACGGGCTGATTGAGGTGCTCCAACCCCTGCCCCACCCTGCTCGACGCTCCATCACCTTCGACCGCGGGACCGAATTCAGCGAGTGGCCTTATCTGCAGGCCGGCATCGGAACGCAGATATGGTTCTGCGATCCGCAGTCGCCCTGGCAGAAAGGCACGGTCGAGAACATCAACGGCCGGGTTCGCAAATGGCTTTCGAGAGAGGTCGATCCACTGTCGATCACCGACGGCGAGCTGAAGGACATCTGCGATCGGCTCAACTCGACACCGCGAAAGTGCCTCGGCTACAGAACGCCCGCGGAAGTCTTCCGCAAGAAACTGCTCGCGCAAATGCGACGTGTCGGTTAGCATTGCACCCGCAAGTCGCAGTTCGCCGTGAACTTACAAGAGTCGGTGCAACCGATGTGACGTTCCAATCTCCGCTTTTGGGGCGAAATCGCCGACCATTGGCTCAGACGTTGGATCTCCAGTGAGATGATCGCGTGTCGGACCGCGGCTTTCCGAAAGCCGGCAATGCATCCCGCGCCCTTGAAGGGATATGAACCCAAGGCACCTGATCCTATCGGAATTTGTGGCGTTGTTTTCAAATTCCTCCCGTGCACCCGATGAGGGTACTCAATAGGCAGCATGCTTGAACGGCGGCACAGGTGTGGCGCAGCAGGTCGGCCAGTTCGGAGACGTCGATCTAGACGAGACGTCGTCAGATATCGGAAAGTGACGGCAGGATGAGGGACGAGCCGGACAGGAACAGCAGAATGAACACGGCCAGGCGCAAGGCCCGCGGTGAAAGAGTCGGCGGCCACCGGCGGGCGAGCACCGTAGCGACGAGCACGGCAGGCAGCCCGACCGAGGCCCAGAGAAGGGCATAGGGCTGCCAGTCGCGGCTGGCGGCAACGATTCCGAGGCGAAACAGCGAGTTGATCGCAAATATCGTGACGAGCGTCTCGCGGATCACGACATATGGCATCGGTTGGCGATAGAATTGGAATACAAGTGGCGGTCCGGCTGTCGAGAACAGACCACCCATCAGACCACCCAGCCCACCGTACAGGACGAAAGCCGGCGCAGGCGACATCCGTGGGACAGGTGCAAGCCGTAGGACGAGTTGAAGGCCCGATAGGATGATGACCACGCCGAGGGTCAGCCGCAGCATGGAAAGCGATGTGGAGGCCAGCACGTCGAGCAGAACATAGCCTACGACAATCATCGGAATTGCACCTGCCAGAGACAGGAGAAGGGGTTTCCGGGCAATGTCGCGCCAACCGCTACCCATTACGACAGCGGCGTTTGCCAGCGTCAGAAGACTGATGACAATGGCTGCGTCAGGCAGCGGCATCAGGCCTGTCAGGGCAATTCCGCCCATCAGCAACAATCCAAAGGCAAAGCCTGTCAAGGTTTGGACATACGCGGCGATCATCGAAAGGACCATGAAGGCTGCGCATCCGGCCATAGAGATCATGGCTGGCCAAACCCGACCTTCAACGTCTCGAAAGGCGCGAGCCGTTCAAGAGCGGGCACCAGCCCGAGCCCTGGGCCTTCAGGCAGAATAAGGCTGCCGTTGCGAATGTCGGGCCAGACTGGCTCGACAGCGTCGCGCAGGGGATTCGCATTGACGTCGATCTCCAGCCGGCCGTCTCCGCCCGCTGCGGCCAGGATGTGGGCTGAGGCGACAAGGCCGATGCCGGCGCCAAGGAAATGGGGGCAGTATCGGCGCCCTGATGCAAGAGCCGTTTTCGCAACGGAAAAACAGCCGCTGACGCCACCCCATTTTGCGGCATCCGGCTGGATGACCGAAAGATGGCCGGCGGTAATCGCGGCATCGAAGGCTGAACACCCGATCAGGTTTTCACCGCCCGCCAGCGGGATCTTTATCTCAGCTAGGCCTGACCATACTGTCTCCACGGAGTCCACCCGGACAGGCTCCTCCACCCAGCCGAGCCCCAGATTCCGCACGGCCTGCAAAAAAGCGCGGGCCTGAGACTCGGAGAATCCCTGATTGGCGTCGGCATACAGTGTTTCGCCCGGTTCAAGTTGGTCTGCGAGGCTGCGGATCGCAGCCAGGTCTCGATCAAAGTCAAAACCGACCTTCACTTTGAAATCGCGATAGCCGGCAGCCCGCGACTGCGCGACGACCGCCTCCGCATCACGGATATGGATGCCGCTTGCATAGGCCCGCACACTTGAGGTGGCGCGCTGCGTCAATGCCCTGGCGAGCGGCTTGCCGCGCCGTCTGGCGGTGAGGTCCCAGTAGGCTATGTCCAGGCCGGCAATCACCTGCGCAAACGGCCCTGCCTCGCCCGTCTGAAGGCCAAGAATATCCGTGGCGGCGGTAAGTTCCCGCCACAGGCCGGGCGGGCTGGGCAGCGGCCGGCCGACAACACGGGGCGCTATATCGGTTACCAGAAGCCTGGCCCGATGCTCTGCGCCACAGGCCGGCCAGTTGCACCAGATCTCGCCCCAGCCGACCGTGCCGGCCTCGTCTTCAAGCCGGACCAGAACTGCCGGACGGTCGCGCATTGTTCCAAAAGACGTTGAGACAGGGCGTTCAAGCGGAACGCGGAAGACGAAGGCTTCCACCGTTCTGATCGTCATCGGAGATTCCACTGAAACGTCCGTCATACTTCACCCCGCGAGAAAGCCGCCATCGACGGCGAAGACCGTACCGGTCGCGTATTTCGATGCCGGCATGGCGAGGAAGACCACGGTGCCCGCGACCTCGTCCGGCGTGCCCCAGCGCTTCAGCGCCGTGCGGGCGGCAATCCGGTCGCGATGGGCCGTGTCCTTGCGGCCCTCGGCGTTGATCGACGTTTCGATATAGCCGGGCGCGACCGCATTGACGCGGATGCCCTCCTCTGCCCAAGCAAGCGCCAACGCCTTGGTGAGCATGACGACACCGCCCTTGCTGGCGCAATAGGCGGGAATGCGTGGCAGCGCGGAATAAGCGTTCATCGAGGCGATATTGATGATCGATCCGCCGCTTGCGGCAAGATGCCGACGGAACGCCGTCGACGTGCGGAAAGTACCGGTCAGGTTGACGTCGAGGACACGCTGGAAGGTCTCGATTTCAAACTCTTCATCGCGCGCCAGAATGCCGGCGCAGTTCACCGAGGCGTCCACCCGCTCGAAACGGGCGGCGAAGGCATTGACCGCCGCGTCGGAACGCACGTCGAGGATTTCCAGCGCCACATCCGCGTTTGTCGAAAGCGGCGAGCGGTCCAGGCAAGCCTGGTCATGGCCCGTTGCGATCACCCGGGCTCCACGCGCGTGAAAGAGCGAGGCGATCGCCGAACCAATATCGCCCGCCCCGCCGATGATGACAGTGGTGAAGCCGGGTGGAAAGGAAAATGGATCCGTCATTCCGGCACCTCAGATGCCAGCCATGGCGACGTATTTGAGTTCCAGGAAGCCTTCGATGCCGTATCTCGATCCTTCCCGACCCATGCCCGACTGCTTTACGCCGCCGAAGGGCGCCATTTCGTTGGCGAGCATGCCGGTGTTGACGCCGACCATTCCGGCTTCCAGCGCTTCGGCGACGCGCCAGACGCGGCCGAGATCGCGCGCATAGAAATAGGAGGCGAGACCGAATTCGCTGTCATTTGCCATGGCGATGACCTCCGCCTCGTCGCGAAAGGTGATGACGGGCGCAAGCGGCGCAAAGGTCTCTTCCTTCGCGACCTTCATCTCCTGCGTGATGCCGCTCATCACCGTCGGCTCGAAGAACGTGCCGCCAAGGGCGCTGCGCTTGCCGCCGACCAGCACCTTGCCGCCCTTTGAAAGCGCATCGGCGACATGCTCCTCCATCTTGGCGACGGCCCGATCGTCGATCAGCGGCCCTTGGCTGATGCCTGCCTCCGTGCCGCGGCCGAGTTTGATCGCTGAGACCTTTGCAAGCAGCTTCTCGGTAAATTCGGCGGCAACGGTTTCGTGCACATAGATCCGGTTGGCGCAGACGCAGGTCTGCCCGGCATTGCGGAATTTCGAGATCATCGCGCCTTCGACCGCGGCATCGATATCCGCGTCATCGAAGACAATTAAGGGTGCATTGCCGCCGAGTTCGAGCGACAGCCGCTTGATGCCGTCCGCCGCCTCCTTCATCAGCCAGCGGCCGACGGCTGTCGATCCGGTGAAGGTGATCTTCGCGACTTTCGGGTTGTGACAGAACTCGCGGCCGATCGGCCGGGCCTCGCCCGTGACGACCGAGAAGACTCCCGCCGGAACCCCTGCCCGCTCCGCCAGCACCGCCAGCGCCAAGGCCGAAAGCGGAGTCTGGGACGCAGGCTTCAGGATCATCGTGCAACCAGCCGCAAGCGCCGGACCGGCCTTGCGGGTGATCATCCCGTTCGGAAAATTCCAAGGGGTAATCGCCGCGCAGACACCGACGGGCTGCTTCAACACCATGATCCGCTGATGCGCGTTGGGCGCCGGGATGATGTCGCCGTCGATGCGCTTTGCCCCTTCTGCGAACCATTCGAGATAGGCGGCATTCGAGACGATCTCGCCTTTCGCCTCGGCCAGCGGCTTGCCCTGCTCGGCGGTCAGGATCTGGGCAAGGTCGTCGGCATTCTCGATGATCAGATCGTACCAGCGCTTCAGCACCACCGAGCGCGCCTTGGCAGACCGTTTCGCCCAGTCGACCTGGGCGATGGCTGCCGCATCGATCGCGTCGCGCACAGCCTCGACGCCGAGGTCGGGAATATCGGCGATGATCGATCCGTCGAATGGGTCGGTGACGGCGATCGACTTCCCGCAGTCCACACTTATCCATCGTCCGGCGAAATAGGCCTTGTCGGTCAGAAGGCTTCTGTCCTTCAAAGCCGGAACCGGATTAAACGATCGTTCGTCCATGGTCTTTCCTTCCGTCTCCGGTCGCCTCAGGCGGCGGCATAGCTGCTGGCAAAGTCACCTTCATTGCGAATAGTCTGGAAGGCAGGGGCCGGAGCATTCCAGCGCGGCGCCTTGGCAGCCGTAAGCATGCTGAGGCTTTTCAGGACGCCCAGCCCTTCCGCCGACAGCGCCTGGCTGACGGCTGCCGTGTCCGGGAAATGTGAGCGGATGGCGTTGAGCCAGATCGTGCGGCCGGCCAGGAAGCCGCCGGCGCCCGCCGCGTAGGCATAATCCAGCACGCGCTCGAACTTTTCCGGAGCGGCACCGCCCGACAGCAGAACCCAAGGGATGCCCGCATCGGCGCAGATCTTGCCGACGGCATCGAATTCGCGCTGGGCGTCCAGTGCTGCCGCGCTGCCATTGCGTGCGGGCAGGCTGTTGGCCGCAAGCGGGCTTTCTAGCTTCAGCAGGTCGACACCATATTCGGGCTTTGCGAATTCACGCACGCTCTCGATGACGAGTTCGGGCAGCTTGGTCGGCGATTCGACATAGTCGGCCGTGTGCCCGGCGGAGCCGAGGAATGGGAAGACGAGCAGTTCGAGGACGTAGGCGATGTCGTGCCGGCGGCAATCCTCGCCGATCTTGCGGACGAAGTCCTTCTGGTGCTCAAGCACATCGGCGGATGCGTCCGGCCGGTACCAGGCGAGAACCTTGACCGCATCGCCACCAAGACGGCGGATCTTCTCCACGCTCCAATCGGCAATGACCTTGGATTTCCGGCCGCCCTCGGTCTCCTCGGTGCGGTGATCCTCCAGCGTCACGATCAGCCCGCAATACGGCGGTAGCACGTCAATCGCAGCCGGGATGGCATAGTTCGGATCGAAAAGCATCGAGCTGCAATGCGGGGCAAGGTTTTCGACCAGCAGGCGCTTGGCGGTGATCATGTCGGAAAAGGGCACCGCCGACTTGTCGATGCCGCGGGCGGCGGCGATCGCTTCGAAAAGCGGCGGGCGCTGATCGAGCGCCACCATGCAGAAATGGCCCTCGCGATTGGCGAGACGGGCGAGGCCACGGGTTTTACCGAGTGTAAGCATGACGTTTCCTTTTCAAGATGACTTCAATTCGTCGACGAAGGGGATCGCGGCACGGCCGCCCGATCGTGTGCATTTGAAAGCGGCGACGGCACCCGCGAAGCAAAGCGCATCGGAGATGCCGAAGCCCGCGCCGGTGGCGAAGGCGTAGGCGCCGTGAAAGACATCGCCGGCTGCCGTCGTATCCACGACCGGCACTTTCGGCGCAGGCAGATGAACGAGATCGGAGCCCTCGCGCCAGGTCACCCCGTCGCCGCCCCGCGTGACCGCTACCATCCGGCAGCCGAACGTTGCAGCATGAGCGAGCGCCGGCTCGATCTCGTCACCGGCAAATCCACGCAAGCCCGGCTCCGAAAAAATCGCGTGATCAGTCAGCGGCAGCAGGCGTTCGAACACCTCCACATCCGCCACGTCTCCATCCAGGACGGTCGGGATGCCCCGGCTCCGCGCGGCGCGAAACAGCGCCTCCGCGCCTTCGGGCCAGCGTGGATCGGCAAGAACGCAATCCGCGGCAAGGTCTGCCAGTGGAAGCCACGAAGGGTCCGCAGGATAGCTGCCGCGAAAGTTGACGATCTGTCGCTCGCCGGCCGTATCGACGATGACGCCCGATACCGACGAGGCGCCGCCTTCGAAGAGGCGGAAGTTCTCTATGTCGACGCCCTCGGCCGCAAAGCCATCGGCCAGAATGCGTCCGGCGTCGTCGTCACCCGCGCGACCCCAGAAGGAGACGATGCCCCCGAGCCGTGCAACGGCGACGGCAGCATTGGCAGCCATGCCGCCGGGCTCGGTCAGGTGCTCACCTGCCCGGATCTTCTCGCTTCCCGAAGCGAAGAGTCTTTCGACACGCCAGATCCGGTCAAGCGCCGAAAGCCCCAGGCAAATGACCTCGGGATGCGCTTCATCGGAATGGCAACGGCCCCCATCATCGGATTGCGTCTCCGCTCACCTTGTCGAATAGATGGGCCTTGCCCGGCAGCACGGAGAGTTCGAGCACCTGGCCTGCCTTCGGCCGCAGCTCCGGATTGACCCGCGCCACGCTGCGCACACCGGCGAGATCGAAATGCACCAGCGTATCGGATCCGAGCGGCTCAACCAGATGGATCGTCACCGGCAAGGCACCCGGCTGCCCCGGTGCATGAACGAAATGTTCAGGCCGGATGCCGAGAACGGCTTCGCTGGTATTGGCCGGCGTACCAGGCGCCGGCGCCGCCACATCCGGCGCGTCGGCAAAACAGAAGCCCGCGCCCGCACGCCTGATATCGAAGAAGTTCATGGCCGGCGAGCCGATGAAGCCTGCAACGAACTGGTTTGCCGGCGTCTCATAGACTTCTTCCGGACGGCCATACTGCTGGATCTCGCCACCCTTCAAAACCACGATGCGATCGGCCATGGTCATCGCCTCGATCTGGTCGTGCGTGACGAAGATCATCGTGGTCTTCAGTTCCTGCGACAGTGCCTTGATTTCGGCGCGCACCTGGCCGCGCAGCTTGGCGTCGAGGTTCGACAGAGGCTCGTCGAACAGAAAGACCTTGGGATCGCGCACGATCGCGCGGCCCATGGCAACGCGTTGCCGCTGCCCGCCCGAGAGCGCCTTCGGCTTGCGCGCCAGGAAGGGCTCGATGTGCAGGAGGCTTGCAGCGCGGAGCACCTTCTGGTCGATCTCGGCCTTCGTCATGCCGCGCAGTTCCAGCGCAAAAGCCATGTTGTCGTAGACCGTCATATGCGGGTAGAGCGCATAATCCTGGAAGACCATGGTGATATCGCGCTTCGACGCCGGCACGCTGTTGACCTTCGTGTCGCCGATGAAGAGCTCGCCCGACGTGGAGGGCTCAAGACCGGCGATGATGCGCAAGAGAGTCGACTTGCCACAGCCGGACGGTCCGACGAAGACGACGAATTCCTCGTCAGCGATCTCCAGGTCGAGGCCGGGGATGATGGTCAGTTCGCCGAACTTCTTGACGATGTTCTTGATGGTTATCGATGCCATGATGTCACCCAAACGACAGGACGGGCTTGATGAGCTTGCCTTCGGCGAAGCGGGCGAAATTCTCCGGCAGTGCATCGAGGCCGAAGGCGGCATCGACGAGCCGGCGGTAGCGGTCCTTGTTGGCCCGCAGCAATTCGACATTCGGCTCGAAGTCGCCGACCGGAAAGTAGAAGGTCCGGATCATGTAGAAGTCCTTTCTGCGGAAGATCTTGCCTTCTTCGATGGTCCAGGGCGCGGCGTTTTCGCCGACAAGCATCAAGGCGCCGCGCGGCAGCACCAGTTCGATGCCGAGATTGCGCGCTGCATGGGCGCCCGAGCACTCGAAGATCAGCTTGAAGCGTTTTTCGCGCGCGCCGACAGGATGCGCCTTCGCGCCGAACGAGACGGCAATTGCCAGGCGGTCTTCGTTCGGGTCGCTGATGTGGATGTCGCTGTAGCCGAGGCTCGACAGTGCCAGCACGACACCGAGCCCCACCGGGCCGGCACCGGTCACGAGGACCGGCGCCTTCCCGTCGGGAGGAACCAGTGGCATGGCGAAGCGCACGGCATGCGCCGAGGTGCCGATCGTGTCGAGCAGCAACGGCGCGAGGTCGTCCTCGATATCGTCGGGGACCGGCAGCAGGCAGTTTTCGGGAACCGGCACATATTCGGCATAGCCGCCGGGCCGGTTCCAGCCAATCAGGCTCGACACTTGCAGACACATCTGGGTGTCGCCGGCGCGGCAGGCATCGCAGTCGCCGCAGTGGACGGGGATGTAGATGGCGCAGCGTTGGCCATGGCGGGGATGGCCGGGCTGCTCGACGACACCGAAAATCTCATGACCGGCGGTGAACTCGGCTCCCTTGTGCCAGAGCTTGAAATCAGAGCCGCAAAGCGCGGTCCTTAGCACCCGGACGAGCACCTCGCCCTCGCCGACCGGCGGCATGTCCTGCGTCTCGATGGTGATCCTGCGGTCGCCGTGAAAGACGGAAGCGCGCATGCGGGAATTCAATCTATCAGTCATCTTGGTCATCCCTTGACGGCGCCGAGGGTGAGCCCCGCGACGAGCCAGCGTTGGACGAGAATGGCGAGGCCGAGGGGCGGCAGCGCGATGAGCGTGGCGGCCGCCATCAGCGACCCCCATTGGGTGGAGCCTTCGCCGACGAAATTGAAGGCGGCAGCGATCAGCGTTTTCGTATCGCTGTCCGACAGGATCAGTGCGAAGAGGAAGAAGTTCCACGAAAAGACGAAGGCGAGGATCGAGGCGACGGCGATGCCGGAGCCGACCAGCGGCATGGCGATGCGAAAGAGGATGCGCGTCACCGAGCAGCCGTCCATCTGCGCCGCCTCGAAGACGCTGCGCGGAACGTTGTCGAAGAAGGGCAGCAGCACCCAGATGACGATCGGCATGGTGATGACCGCATGGCTGAGAATGAGCGCTGTATAGGACCCGATCAGACCGACCTCGCGGAACATGATGTACCAGGGCAGCAGGAAGAGCGTTCCCGGCGCCATGCGTGCCGCGAGCGTCAGGATCGCCGGCCAGGTCACCCGCGACCAGGAGACCGCGAAGGCTGCGGGAATGCCGAAGAGAAGGCCGAGCAGCGTCGAGCCGATCGTCACCACGAAGCTGTTGACTGCATAGGAGAGGAAGGGCGTCGTCTGCCAAAGCGTCACATAGTTCTCGAACGTCGGCTGGAAGAAGAGGGTCGGCGGATAGGCGGTCACTTCGAAGGAGGGCTTGAAGGATGACAGAACCATCCAGACCGTCGGAGCAAGGATCATGATGCCGGCGATGGTCAATTGAACCGTATTCAGCCAGTGGAGCCAGCGATCGGAGTGGGGAAGATCGTTCATCGTCGTCTCCTTACCAGGCCACGGCGTTGCGCAGGCGGTTCAACATGAGAACCGCGCCTAGCACGATGACCGACAGCGTGATCATCAGGGCGCTGGAATAGCCGATGTTGAAGAACTCGAAACCGACGCGGAAGCCGTAGATGTTGAGCGTGTTGGAGGCATTGCCCGGACCGCCCTGCGTGGTGATGTAGATGATGTCGAAGAAGCGCAGCAGGTCGACGCTGCGCAGCACGGCAGCCGTCACGATCGTCGGCAGGAGACGCGGCAGGGTGATGCGGCGGAAGATCCGGAAGGAAGAGGCGCCGTCGATCTGCGCCGCCTCGTAGACGCTCGGCGGCAGCGACTGAAGACCGCCCAGCACGATCAGCGCAACATAGGGCGCCCACTGCCACGTGTCGATCAGCGCGATCGTCGGGATGACCCAGACCGGCGAGGCCAGCCATTCGGACGGCGGCAAACCGACGGACTCGAGGATGTAGTTGGCGGCACCCAGCGACGGATCCAGAATGACGAGCCACATCATGCCAGCGACGACCGGCGGCATCATGAAGGGCGAGATCAGCAGCGAACGCAGCAGGCCGGACAGGCGCTTGGAATGGAACAGCAACATCGCCAGGTAGATGCCGGCGACGAGTTGCAGCACCATCGACAGAATGTAGAGCGCGAAGGTCACGTAGAGGCCGTTCCAGAACTCGCCGTCAGCCACCAATTTCGAATAGTTGGCAAGCCCTGAAAACGATCCCTCCCCCGTTGCCGAGAACGAGTGAAAGCCGAGCCACACCGTATAGACAACCGGGAAGGCGATCATCGCGACGGTGAAAATGACCGCTGGCGCGGAAAGTGCAGCCAGCTGCCTTCCCTGACTGTTGGTCGAACCATGTGTCATGAGCCGGTATCTCAAATGTTCGGAAGGAATGGTCCGGGCTGCGCTCGCACGGAGCCCGAATGTGTCACTTGCGGGCAATCAGCCCGTCGAGAGCGGCATCTGCCGCGGCGCAGGCCTCTTCGACGGGCTTCTGCCCCAGAAGTACGTCCTGGACCGCTTGACCGATGTAGTCGCGCGATTCCGGGTTGGCGACAATAGGATAGCCGACTTCCGAGGATCCCTCGGAGGCAAGCACATTGAGCGCCGCCTGCCAGCTTGCCCGGACCGGAGCTTCGGCGATCCAAGCCTTGTATTCGGCGTCCGACGCGACGGACGGGCGGGGCGCGGCAACGCCCTGAAGCGCCAGGCGCTTCTGGATTTCCGGGCTTGAGGCCCATTGCACGAAGTACCAAGCCGCATCTTTCTTCGCGCTGTGATTGGAGATTGCCAGCCCCCAGCCGATCGCCGTCGGGACCGTGCCCGCTTCGCCGGCAGGCAGCGGAATGACGTCGGTGTCCGCAAGGCGCTCGCCGCCTTCCATGATCGTGCGCAACTCGTTGGAGGATTCAAAGGCCATCGCCGCCCCGCCGCTGCGGTAAAGCGCGGAAATCTGGTAGAAGCTGTAGTTGGCCGCACCGGGTGGGCCGTATTCGCGCATCAGGTCACCATAGAAGGAGATCGCCTTCTTGCCTTCCGGCGAGCAGAGAGCGGATTTTCCATCAACGATGTAGGTGCCACCGACATTGTGCAGGACGTTGCTGAACGTATAGGCGATCGCCGGCTTCAGGCCGCGCGAGGCGAAGGGCGTCACGCCACTCTCGCAGGCCTTCACCTTCTCGGCCGCCGCGCGCACATCATCCAGCGACGCAGGCTTGGCGATGCCGCACTTTTCGAAGATATCGGTGCGATAGTAGAGAAGCGGCCCTTCGAGGTTGAGCGGCACGCTGGTGAGCTTGCCGCCGAGGGTCGCGGCCTTCACAAGTGCCGGGCTGATGCCGGCGAAATCGTATTCCGGCGCAACGGCGCTCTTTGCATAGTCGGAAAGGTCCGCATACCATCCGGCGGCGGCAAACTGCTGTCCCTCGCGGGAGGCGAGCGTCATGAAGACATCCACCTCGTCGCTGGCCGAGTTCAGGACCGTCATCAGTCGCTGGCGCATCTGCTGTTCCTGATAGGTGTCCACCTTGAGCGTTATGCCGGTCAATTCGGTGAACTCATCCTTGTAGGACAACACCGCCTGGGACCAGGGATTGTTGTTGGACAGGAACGAGACCGTTTCACCCTCATGCGCTTTCCAGTCGAAAGCGAAGGCGGACGTGGCCACGCCGGAAAGCAGAACCGATATCGCAGCCGTGCGGACGGATAGAAGTCTTGGCATTTTTTCCTCCACTTGTAGCCACCGAGATGGCGGCATCTTCAACGCTCCTCCCGAGCGCCAACCCAATGTAACCGGTTACATAGAATAATCGCTACAGCGCTGTCAACCGTCGGAAAAGGCGGCTCTCTGCTGCGTTGCAGCGATTATTTCGTTTGACTTGGAGACTTCAAGCGTCAAAAAAGCTTATGTAACGTTACATTGAGAGCGCGTCATGAACGAAAAACTGGAAAAGACCGGCATTCGGACAGTCGCCAGGCTGTCGGGCTTTTCGACGGCGACCGTTTCCCGTGCGCTCAACAATCCGCAAAGCGTCAGCGAAGAGACGCGAACCCGCATCCAGGCCGTGATCGAGCAGACGGGCTACGTACCGCATGGCATGGCGAGAGCCCTGTCCAGCAACCGGACGCGCACCATCGGCGCGATCATCCCGACGATCGACAATGCGATGTTCGCGCGGGGGATCGAGTCGTTGCAGAAGTACCTGTCCTCGCGCGGCTACATGCTGATCCTGTCGACCAACGGCTACGACATCGATGTCGAGCTGGAACAGGCCCGCAACCTCATTGGCCGCGGCGTCGATGGGCTCATCCTTCGTGGCGACTGCCACCACCAGGCGCTGCGCGACCTGCTTGCGGCGCGGGACATCCCTTTCATCAATGTCGGCATCTACAATCCGACGCAGCCCCATGCGAGCATTGGCGTTGATAACGAGGCGGCAGCGCATCGCGCCATGATGCATCTGATCGAGATCGGCCACCGCCGCATCGGCGTCGTCAGCGCGCTTCAGCGCAACAACGACCGCGCAAGCGCCCGTATCCGCGGCTTCAAGCGGGCACTTGCTGAAAACGGCCTCGACCTTCCGGCAGAATGGCATGTGGAAGTCCGCTATACGCTCGACGATGCACGCGAGGCGGCGCGTCAGATCCTGACCGGCCAGGATGTGCCGACGGCCATTGCCTGCGGCAACGACGTGCTGGCCTATGGCGTCATGCTGGAAGCCGAACGGCGCGGGCTGAGCGTTCCGACCGACCTGTCCGTCGTCGGCTTCGACGATCTCGAATGGAGCCGCCATCTGCGTCCCGCCTTGACGACGCTGCATGTACCGACGGACCTGACCTGGAAAGGCGCAGGGGAGTACATCCTGGCACGCCTCGAAGGCTACCGGGTGCCCAATCACTACGAGGTCGATTATTCGCTGGTCATACGGGAATCCACAGCACCACCATCTCAGAAGATGATCCAGTAGGTCTTGAAGGGATCCGAACTGTCGGCTGGTCATTTTGGTAGCTGATTGAGATGCTGAACAAATACTTAGCGCAAAGTCGCCCGAACCGAAGGATTTGTTCGCCATGGAGATCCTTGCCGTACAGGCATTGACCGGTATTGCATTGAGGACGCTCAGCACCAACGAGGATAAAGATGGCAACTGGCGTTGTAAAATTCTTCGCCCAAGACAAAGGCTTTGGCTTCATTACCCCTGACAATGGCGGCGCAGATGTATTCGTTCACATCTCGGCGGTGCCCTTCAGGATGGCCAAAAGGCCAGCTACGAGGTGCGACAAGACCGCAAGACCGGCAAGAACGTCAGCATTCTTTAAAGCAATGTCGCGTCGACCCGTCTCGCGGCAATGTACATTGCCGAGAAACGGGCTGCTAACATTATAGCTCAAAACGAAAATCACAGGATTTCCGTTTCCGTGATTGCATACCGGTCCGGTGTTACGCGAAATTCGCTAGGAAAAGAAATTTTGCGATCAAATCGATGGCGGAATTAGCGACTACCGACATTTGCGTCGGGCGACAAAACCTTCGGAATGTACGGCGGATATGTCCTGGACTTCAGCAACGATCGTATCGCGGCATTCTTCAACCGCCACTCGCTACTTTGTAGATCCAGAGCCGGATGGTCAGATGAAATCTGAGGGGGTAAAAGTTGGACGCTGATTACCCCGCCAAAGACTTCAATCCGGTTCGAAGCTGACACGGCGGAACTGCGAGGCCAATCCCCGCTGCAGGGCAACAGCGCATTCGACGGCAACAACGATGCTGGAGAACTCAGCTAGAGGCCGTCCATCGGAGCGCGCGTGAGATCGTCGAGCGCGGTTATGAATACCTTTATGCGACGCTCAATCCGTCGGTGGAAGCAAAAGTCGTTCCCGCCGCAGTCGGTCGGGAAGTGTATGATATTCTCGACATGTTCCGCGCCTCGAAGGGTCGATGACAGACATCGGCAGGACCTCCTCCGGCCTTGAGGCGAATTTTGAAGGATTGGCCCAAACAACGCCCGCGCTCAACTTCGATGCCTGGGCCGGGCGACCATCTCATTTTCGTTCGCATAACCGCCTATAGCGGCAGCATGTCTAACGGCGAGCGAACCACACAAAGTGAGGAAACCTACTTAATGTGAGAATCAGGAGGTCGCCGATCGACACGCTTGGCGATCGCAGCTGATCGCCGTTACCGGTCGATGTCGGCATGGTCGAGGCCGAAGTGATCCAGAACAAGCTGAAGATTGCGGCGATTGGATTTGAAATAGACGTCGAAGACATCGCCAAGCACCGGCACACTTCCCGCAAGCGTGTCAAAACCAACATTGACCAGCATCTTGG
>Ga0099826_10000363_pt1 | contig 20924 bp, 9 predicted proteins | sample Mtrugardesep15_FD_76830 | JGI IMG/M metagenome (GOLD analysis project Ga0099826, IMG submission 76830) | Root nodule microbial communities of legume samples collected from California, USA - M. trunc garden sep15 | ecosystem: Host-associated > Plants > Roots > Nodule | place: USA: California... | reverse complement strand
TAAATTATTCAAAAAGACTCTAAACTCAATCAAATAATTAAATAAATGAAATAGGGCGTTACAAGAGTATTAGGTTCTCATCACTAGGATACTAAGCAGAGGATTCAAACTTTTGTATTTTAATAATGGAGCCCTTAATATGAACCAAAAGATAAGGGTTCATCTATGGTCCTTAATAATTTACCTGTCGGCAACCCTCCATTTAGTTATTAATCTCTCAAATCAAAAAAAGGTGAAAATTATCAACTTCCAACAACAATATACAGGATCCACACAGAAGTTGTATAACAATCGAATCCAACCTTGCTATAGATCTATGCACAAAATCTTTTATACTCAACTAGCAACAAACTCGTGTTAAACACGGGTCCTTGCTTCGCACGGGCTATTCGAAGTGGGGGCTAATTCCAACCTTGTTATATAAATTGAAAAAATAAGAAGAAATTAATGATAAATTTGACGTTAATGATAAAAGGACAAATTACGTTAATTTCCTTGATATTTTGTTAAATAACACAAGCATCCCTTCTAATCTTCCAAACACATCAATCACCCCTTGACTCAGGAACAATAAATTGGGAAAAAACACCGGAGTCAAAAATGGAAAGAAAAAATGATCGAAAATTAAATGAGTTCATACTCGTATAAAAAGTTAATTGCTCAAAAAATGGAACTAGCAAAGTTTAAATTGTGTTATATTATAAGGAAAGTGCTTGTCAATTTGATAAAAAAATAAGGGAGATTAGTGTTTAGTTAAAAAAAAATAGAGCGGATGTTTGTGTTATGGGAGATTCTATCGTGAAGTTGGACGATTCACTTTTTTGGTGCAGTCGTTTAATTCAGCCAATCAAATTTCAAGTCATGACACGTCAGATATCTACATCATGTTATAGTGTAGGCAGTCTACATTACCGTAAGTAGAAGGAAAACTTTTAAATATTGCAATCTAGCCCCTTCATATATTTTAACTATTTAATTTATAAAAGTTATTAAATTTATTATTTTGACTAATTAAAATCAATATTTAAATTTAAAAATTTCCCTCCCTCTTCTATTTTATTGTTTTTTGAATTTACCCTTCTTACAGAAGGCAAACTTCATCTTCTTCACATCACAAGTCCTCTGAATTCATCATCTTCTTCATACCACGAATCCATCGTCTTCATCGTCCAAATGATTTAATGTTTTCAAAATATATCATCTTCTTCGTATGGTTCACCTCCGTGAAGTCTTCTTCTGTCGAATTGTTTTCTTCACTAGAGGTTCATATTGTGTACGTCGTTGTGGGCTAGTTTGCCAGAAGTTGTTGCAATTCAAAGTTGTTTGCTATCGCAAAAAAAGTTAAGGTGCTTCTGATTAGGGTTTTTCATCGTGTTTAAATTTTGAATATTCTCAATTAGGGTTTCAATTTTTCCAATTCTGGAATGTGACCTAATGGATTAACGTTATATGTCTTAATTGTGATTTTGATTTTCAAACAATTCTGATTGGGGATTCTTATGGTGTATGAATTTTGAATATTCGCAATTAGGGTTTCAATTATCCCAATTCTGGAATGTGTTTTATGACTTAATTGTGCTTTCGATTTTCAAGCAATTTTGATTGGGGATTCTCATGGTGTATGAAATTGGAAAATTAGGGTTTCAATTTTCCCAATTATGGTCTGGTACTTAATGAATTAACGATTTAAGTATTAACTATGGTTTCTATTTTCAAGCAAACCTGAGTGGGTTTAACCTGTTGTATGAAGTTTTGTTCTTAAAGCTCATGTTGCTGATACCAAACGGAAAATTACAAAATAAAAGAATTGTCAATTTATTATTCTATGTTCTTTAATTCTTCCCTGTAGATTAAAAAACAACAACTTGTTGAAAGTTTATAGTTTATCTACTACTTAACTCAAAATAACGCATGAATATAGTAACTTTAGTTTATCGTTGATTACACGTATCTTATGTTTTTAAACTAGAATAACAAGAAGCATTTTTTGTGTAAAAAAATAGGTTTTATTACTACTAACTTTGTGATTGGTTCAAACATGTGGTTATATGATGGATACATTCGTGAGACATTGATAATCTAATGTTTGTTATATTCTCATACAGCTCATATCAACAATATGAAGATGAGATGCTCAAGTCAATGAACATAAAAAGGAAGTAAAAGGGTTCAAATATCAAAATTGGCATAAACGACATTGATAGAGGTATGTAAATAGAATATCCAAGCAATTACCATAGTATATAATTATAGAATTCAACAAAATACGCAAAAGACCATGATTGTATCGCATGTCACCGAAACAGTGTCAAATATGGACCTAAAGGAACACGGTACATACCATGCATCCGCCAGTATGACATTGCATCATTAACAAACGTGGCACGTTCTTATTAGATGTAGGGTTACTTACCGGGAAAGTCAATTTTCGAACTTCACCATAGATTTTTCCTTGTGTTATTTAAGAAGATCTTAGAGGAGGTTAGTGTAATTTTCTCATGATTTTTTTTAAAGAGTAATTTTCCCGTGATAAAATTATTGAAATAATTGTTATTAAATATTATGACGTGGTAAACTAAAAATATGTAAAAATATTAAAAATAATAAAGATTTCATTATTGATAAAGTTGTCGTTATGAGTCATGTGTATGAATTGTACAACTATATTATTTAGTGATTCATTTATCATTTTATACCGTGTTGAAGGTTGACCCGTTAATTGTTCTTCACGGATGTTCACTTTTCATATTATTTTGTAACCTGGTTTCGCGTTTGTATACGGTTTTGTTGGGTTGTGTTCGTGATTCATGATTTTTTTTAGGAATAATTAGGGTCTATCCACTCGATTTGTATCCCCGTTTTGGATTGTACCTGAGTCAAGTCTAATGCCCCCGTGTCTCTTTAGATATTTAGAAGTTGAAATATAGGAAAATTTGTTTTGATTGGGATTAAGATCAAGTTTGTTTGCTATAGATTAAAAAAAAAGATTAAGAGTCCGTTTGTTATAGATTTTTTAAGAAAAAAATCACTTTTTTTTAAATAATAATCACTTTTAAGAGTATTGCATCTGTTTGTTACAACTTTTAAAAAAAAATCAGAATCTAAAAATAATCTTAAAACAGCTACAACAAATGAGAAGCTGTTAAGAACAACTTTTTAAAAAATAGATTTTTTTAGAGGAGAGAGAAAATATGGATAAAAAGATTGAACTAATTTTGTATCAAAAAATCGCTTTTATATAGGTGTATCTAAACAAACTAAATTATTTGTTGTAAGAAAAATGATTTTTATTATAGTAAACAAACACAAAATAGATTCTGATTTTTTTATAAAATCTCTATAAAATAATCTCTAAATTATTTTATGGAAAAGTCACTTTGATTTTAACCCATAACAAATGGGCCCTAATAAGTTAATGTGTTTTATTGAATGAGTTTGTCTTAATTTTTTTAAGAGAAAAAAAATAGGGGGATGATGAAGCAAAAGACACAAAAGGAAATAATTTTGATGACGTGTCAAAAAATTAAGAAGAGGTAAGATTGTATTTTTTGTAGACATTAAGTTTCATAATTAGATAATAGACTTCCATCGTTAGAGAAAGACTGTTTTGAACTCTTTTGATATTTAGAAGTTGAATTATAGAAAAATTTATTTTGATTTAGATTAAGATTAAGTTTGTTTGTTCTTTTTAAATAAAGATTAAGTTAATTTGTTTTTAATAGAGAACAAATAAGGGGTGTTAAACCAAAAAACACAAAAGAGTATAATCTTGATAACGTGTCAAAATATTAAAAATGGATAAAATTGTATTTTTGATAGACATTAAGTTTTATTAGTAGAGAGAATAGATTTGGATGCTCATTTTAATTTTATTAGAGTGACTTCAAATTAATCAGACCGAAAAGTTTGTTTTTATTTTTTGATTTAGCCTGAATCCGGATGAAAGTTAGAAAAGATAAAAGCTTTCAATGATATCCTGAATCATAATGATCTTTTGTGGTTAATTCTTGTAAACTTGAACACTAAACATCTCCTATGTTCATGAGAAGTAAGTTAAATCAATGGTATTAACTATTAAGGCTTTGTAGACCCATTTTCCTCCACGCCAATCCTCATAAGCAAATAACATTGTTGTTGCTGTTGTTGTTCTTGGTGGTGGGTACATTGAAAGTGGAACGAACAGGATAACATTGATATCTAGTCTTCTAAAAAAATTGGTACATACTAATCAAACACTTGGTTTTTTTTTTAAAATAAATAAATTGAGAGTCACCGGATGTAGCAGGTAAATTGAACAGGTCCACCAATGAACATTTATTTCTAGGGTCCATATTAGGAGTCTCCTTTAATTAATATATAATATAATATCAAGAAGTCATAGTTTATATGAATTTAAGAGGAGAAACATATTTATTTATTTTTTAGATTTTGTTTAGATTGTCATTCTTTCAACTACGAGAGTTAAAAAGCTTACCACTCCTATGAAAGCGGAAAACACTTAGAAAATATATTCTTACTTCAACAGCGTACAATTCTAAGATACATGTATGTACTCTTAAAGTTAATGGGGCTGGTCAATGCATTTGTCACGCTCTAGTCAGGAGCGGATCTGGACATAAAAAATCAGTGAAGCTAATCTTTTTGTCAAATAACTAAGAGACATCATAAATCATTCAATTTTAAATAAATGAGATGAGAAATCGTTCAATTTCAGTGGTCGGTAATTCGGACAAAATCACACAAATGAAAACAAAGATGTGTGGAGCAAAGGGAGTGGTCGGTAATCAATGGGTAAAGTATACTCAAGCAGCAACAACAACAACAACAAAACAGTTCTAAAATTATGTGTAAAACATCACCACAAGCATAATCAAATCAACAAGATAAAAAAGCAGGGGAAAAAAACAAACACACCAAGATGGTAACCCAGTTCAGTCCAATATGACCTACTCTGGGGGAGAGAGTAGTTCTCCAATCCACTAAGATGAAAGTGATACAAATGGGTTATAAGAAATTAGCTTAAAAGCTCACAAAAAACAAGACCTAACTTCTACCCATTTTTCATGTCACCCACACTCACAACGAATCCTAATAGAAAACATAAAAGGAAGCTTTTTTATCCTTCCAATGGTGAAATCTCACCACCCAAGGTATTTACAATGTTTCCCAACCTAAGAGAACCTCACTACAAAGACACTCAACCATAAAGTTACCTCCTTTGTGATCCCAAGTTTCTCTCTCTCTTCAAAACTCTCCTTCAAAAATAAACTGAAACACTTAAATAGTACCCTGCAACTGTCAAAATCGTGTCACGATTCGTAACGTATGACCCAAGGTACAATAACCTTATCCAGAAATCGTGTCATGATTGCCATAAATTGTGTCATGATTTTACACCAGACAAAACCATACTTCCTGCCAAGAAAATCGTGTCACGATTTTCCAAATCGTGTCACGATTGTGATGTTCCTCGTATCACAAATTGAAGGCAATATTCAACAAATATATTTTGAAAAATAGACTAACAAACTTTGGAGTTAGTTCTTAAGAATTCACTATTTGACTTTCTCTTTCAAATCTATAACTTCATTAACAATGTTGTCACAACCAATATTTATGAGGTACTAACTTCTACTTAAGAAAATGGATACTAATAGAACTACTTATTCTTTTTTTTTTTTTGGAAGAGACTAAACTTGTTTTTCTCTTGAATTTCTATTTTATTTTTTTATGTAGACCATCATTTTGATGTTTTGTCTACGTTGTTTTTCCTTTAATAACCAAATTCTACTAGTACCCCACACAAATTTAAAATGAAAAAATTTGGGAACACAATCAAAAGAACATAAACAATGACCATTATTTGAAGCAACCAAAAGAACGCAATTAAAATAACACAATCAAAAAACATAAACTTTCACCCTATTTTTAAGGATATTCTTTAAAGTGGATACAACGTTATCTTGAGATCATCACACAGTCTATGCCTTCAAATTTAATAGCAAATTGTGACGATATCAATGATTCAAAACAACTTACTTGATAATTATAAGATGTCCCTTGCGAAAAAGAAAAAAGAAAAAAATGAAATACCTTTATTGTAAGTTACTAGATGTTCACGTTATATATCCTAAGCATTTGTTATGTTTGGAATCAATAATACTAGGACTTTGAGTGGTTTTATTAAATTTAAATATTTTATTGTTATTTTTATAATTTTAGAATATAAAATTTAATTCAATTTAATTTCGCCTATTTCATAAAAAAATAAATAAGGCTCCTGTTAAAAAAATAAAAAAAATAAGGCTTAAATGCAATTTCGATCCCTCTATTTTCAATTTTGTTAACTTTTGATGCCTCTATTTTTAAGAGAAATGATATTTGTACAACCATTTTTGTACATCTTTCTCTCTCATATTCACACTATCTTCTTATTCTCTCTCTTCGTTTTTCTCTCTCTATTATTTTTGACCAATGAGAAGATAGAATAACAAAGTTGTCCCAAAAATTGTACCAAAAGAGTTGTTCAAATATTACTGCTCTATTTTTAAAACCACTTTTTTCGTCCTCTATTTTAAAAGTCAACGAAAATTTTGAACCTCATTATTTTTGGATGATGTGACACGCGCATTAATGATGTGGATCCTACGTGGCATTGTTGACGGCATTGTTGACGTGGAAACTTCATCATACTTTCATTTCCATGTCATTAATAATAAAGTGAAATGGATAAGTTTAATAATTATAATTTATAAATAATCTGAAAACAAAATTTGAAAATCAAATGTCTAAATTAAAGAACCCTACTTTTGCAAAATCCCCAAACTGAATTTCCTTTCTAAATTTAATCAGGCATCCATCGTTCCTCTTCTTCCTTCCTAGTAGAAAAATCATCATCCATTTTTCTTTTCTAAATTATAATTTCCGACGATCTCAACAACCTCCGGCTATATCTCCGATCCTCAAACCACCACCTCTATTGTTCAACTTTAGTTTGTGTTATGTGGAATTTTTCTCATGCAAATACCGCTACAAAATTAGATTAAAAAACTATGCAATTTAGTCTCTATTTTTTAGTTTACAATTACATAGAACTGTAGCATGACCATATGAACAGTGAGAATTGTTCAAGTTCAATTCGTGTTCTGTGGACTTTTTCTCGTGCAAATACAACTCAGAAATAAGATTAAAAAACTAAGTCATAGGAATTTGGAAGTTGAACTTCCACCTTTAAGGATGAATTCGCTAACCTCTCCCTTTCGACAGTTGCCACCTTTAAGAATGCCTATTCATTTTACGAAGAAAATTCAATTTGAAGATTTTGCAAAATTAGGGTTCTTCAATTTACACATTTGAATTTCAAATTTTATTTTCATATTTTTAAAAAAGTTATAGATATTAAATTTTTCAATTTAATTTTAATATTAATGACATGAAAAAGAAAGTATGACGAAGTTTCCATGTCAGCAATGCCACATTATTAATGAGTGTGCCACATCATCCAAAAAGAAGGGGGACAAAAAAAAATCGTTGACTTTCAAAATAGAGAGACAAAAAAAAGTGGTTTTAAAAATAGGAGGAATAAAAAATTAACAAAATTGAAAATATGGGGACCAAAATTGCATTTAAGCCAAAAATAATAATTTGGTCAATAGTCTCTACGAACATAACTCATTAATCCTTTTATTATGAAGGATTTAGTGTAAGGAATAATGACATATTTAAAACTATTTTTTTTGTCCGTATATTCCAACTTTTTGTTTTAATCTTCTAACTAAATTCTAGGACTAAATTTTTTTTTTTTAAATAATACAAATGATGCGTTGATTTTAAAGTAAATACCTAAAATAGTGATGAGAAAATTTTAATGACAAAAAATGGAAGAAATTTTTTAATAAAATTAAATTGAAAGATTAGAATGTTTAAAAGACAAACATTTTAGGGGTAATAAACACGCATAGTTTTTAAACTCGGACCGGCCAGTCAAACTGGTCTGACTGGGACTCAGTGGTCTAGCCGGTTCCATCTCAATGTTGGATTGGTTATGTAATTGAACCTAAGGGTGTTCAAAACCTAACCAACTCAATAGAAAAACCACAAATTAAACCAACCCAAACCGAAACCGTAAAAAACCGCATTTAGTTCGGATGTAATCAGATCATTTTCTTGCTCAACTGCATGGATTAGTTTGATTTGCGGTTTTCATTTCACCAACCAAACCAAACCGCAACATAAGAAAAATATTAGTTATAGATATCTCACCTAGACCAATACTCATAGAAACTCCATAGAAACTTTTATAAAATGACATATTTTTCTCTTGTTATATTCCTTCTTTGCTTTTTATTTAAAAAATGTATTTATGTGCTACATAAAATTTTAGAAAATGATAAAATCTTAGTTTTTTGCATTTCTTACAAAATAGAATTACGTTTTGTCCTTGTTTTTAACTTGGTTTATGTTTTTTTATGCGGTTTGACGGATGACCTAATGATTCGACCATTAACGACCGGTCTGAGCACGTGTGAAAATATGAAAATCTCCACAAGATAATAGTCCTACTAATTGCATGAATAACGACCTCAAAGAGAATGGGTGTCCGAAGTGGCGGCATAATCAACAAATTTACCAAATTAATCATTCATGAATTAGTTACATATACGTGTGGCTCACTCCATTTCTCAATTTTTCACATTTTCACAATTTCTCTCTTTCGTTTTCTTCAATGGCGGAAATTTCAACCCTATTCAGATTCAGATTCTCTTCTCCACCATTCAATTCCATCATTTCTCCTTCTTCCAAACCTTTATCATTCAACAACTCTTTCCCTCTCTCTTCATCATCACCTTCTCGTCCTCGTCTTCTCCGTTTCTCCTCTAAAGCAACTCATTCCTCCTCCGGTGATGATTCCTTTGAGTTCTTCCCTTGGTCCGACGACAATAGCGGTAACCTCTTCAATTTCAGATTCAAGCTGATTTCCTTTTGTGTTTTTATTTTTCTTGATTTTGATTTTGATTTTGTGTGCCACACGTTAAACTCAAAGATTAGGGTTCTTCGATCAATCTAAATTTGAGCTCAATATACGTTTATCGTCTTTAATTAATTTGCAGGTATAGTGTGGATTGTATTGATTATGATTATTAAAAAAGTGATTTTGATGCAGAAGCTGTTTTGTGGAAATCACTTTTTGTAAATTAATTAGTTATAGAAAATGACTTTTATGAGAAGCTAATCAAAACTGCTTCTTGCAAAAAACTTGTTGCATTTGAAGCAGTTTTTAGAAAAGCAAATTTGTTGCAAAAAAACTGCTTGAGGATTATATTTTGTATATACATTTTGATTTAGATTAGAGATTCTGTGAGTACTGATTCAATGCTTCTTTTAAATTGATTTTATCTGAAAGTCTGAATTTTTGGGAAATTGTGTTGGCTTTCATGTGTATGAGATTTATTTGGGTTTTTCATGGATTGAGAATTATGTATATAAAAATTCTGAATTTGTTTCATTTGTGTTTGTAACTTCTCACAGAAATTCAATGGGTTTCTCAGGACAAATTTACCTTCTTCACCACTGATGGACTGATCCAAATCGGAGGCAACATGGTTCCTCGTCGCGTCAAGTCTTCTGATGTATGATTTTATCATTCAATTCTTTCCTACTGATAGTTTTTTTTCCTTATGTATAGATTGCATTACATGTACCTTTTTGCTACATTGCAACAGTTATCTTTTGTCAAGAATGTGCGATCCCAAAATCTTTACTTAAAATAAAATGGAAAAGAACCAGCTGCTGGGATTTTTATTGTTATCTTTAATTAATATTTTGAAATTTCAATTACCAAGCCCCTTTTGTATTTTAATTGAAGAAAATACATGTGCACCCAAAACATATGTTGAAATTTAACTTTATAGGAAGAGGGCGAAACCAATGCTTTGATACTCTGTTTAGAATTCAGCTAGCTTAAAAACTTAAGCTGTTATTGGTGATTATAAGGTTTTAATTATGTACTTGCTCTTTTTGGTATATTGCATGCTGTAACAGAGATTTAGACTCCTTAGTCTTTCATGCAGAACACTTGGCATCATAGAATCAGCTTTTAACTTTTAAGGTCAAGATACAGTATGCAGTTCTTGTGAATCTTTCCCATGTTTGAACTTTGAAGTCTGAACCATCTTATTGTTTAAATCCATTTCAATGTCAGAGATTCTTTTAGATTAGCTAAGCAGGTTCTCATGTTTCACAGAAGCAAGGGAAATCCCAAACTGCTAAAAAATATCAGCGATATCAAGAGAGCAACTACATGGATCCCAATCAAGGCCTTTGTTTAGGTGCACTCTTTGATATTGCAGCTACAAATGTAAGTACCTATTATGTTGATTAAACCTCCTTTATGAGTTATCGTTTGCTGTCTTATAAATTTGAATGTCCTCTTTCCAGGGACTTGATATGGGCAGAAGACTCTGCATTTTTGGTTTCTGCCGCTCGATTGAGATGCTTAGTGATGTGGTGCAAGATACTGTCTTGGAGCATGGTGGGGAGGTAGGCGCCAGATACTAATCATTTTTCTTTTACCTATAAAACAATTGGCTAGTTCTAGTGTGCAAAAGTGACATAGGTTGTGTACCATGCAGTCATGCACAACATTTTACTACCACTAAATAATCCCACTTTGATTTGATGCTACACGTGCTTGATTGAGATGCACAACGTTTTAATGAAACCTGTATTTTGGGTTAATGGGAGCAAGAGGGCAAGGGTTCGATCTGTTAGGGGTTTGAGCTTGTTGTTAATTAGGCCACATATGCTCATTGATGTTCTACAACTTGTAATATTCTATCATTTTTATTCTGTTTCCATTTGAACTATTTATCTGTTCCCTTTTCTCTTCGTATCATCACGTAACACAACTACTACATCTTCCAATTTGCAGAAGATACGAGAGCATCAAACAAACTCTGATCCTTGGGTTCCTACTTCCTTTCACAATCTCATTATGTTTTGCATCTTCCTCATCCAATTTATCATAACCTATAGACCCTCATAAAACAAAACTAGAACAACTTTCTAACTCGCACAATGAGGTTTCCCATGCACTTTTCTACGAAATCTATTTTAGGTTCTGAAATCATAACCCCTATTCCCCATCTGGTTTCAATTCCTCTTCTGCTGAATTACTGGGTTGTGATTTGTGATCCGAATTTGCGCTGAAATGTAAATTTTGTTTTCTGGGATTGTGCATTTTTGGTTCAGTGGAGCCTACCCTTCTGAGGCGTTGAGTGAGCTATCTGTGAAGTTGGGTTCATATCCTCAATTGGAGATGTGGTCATGTTACTGGAGAGACTGAAGGTTCGGAAGGATGAGAATGGTTGAAAAGATGATGGGGATGTTTTGGCGGATAGAGTATAGCATAAAATCTGGTGGGATTGTTTATCTAGTGATGGAAAAATGTGGTGCATGGTACTAAACCTATGTTACTTGTGCACACTAGAATTAGCGTTTTTTTTTTTGGCAAAGCCAGAATTAGCCTAAAATAATATGTCCTAAGTCTTACTATGTTGAAAACATTTTAGTCACAGCTGCAAACATTGTTAGAATTTCTTTAGATGTTCTGCTTTTAGAACATTCAAAGGACAATCTTAAAAGAATGATGCTACACAAAAAAACTAGGGATACCAAAACACTTGTTCTTCCAGATCATTAGATTTACCTTAAGATCTTTGGAGGGTAACATTAATAATTTTCTCCACACATCCACAAGGAAGCCACAGCTTCTATGCGAACTGATTGCCTTTATTTGCTGTTCCAGCAAACCTAGCATCTTAAACTTACATCTTTTAATATACCAGTTCTTCAGGTCCATTTCCAATTGTTTAGGATCTTGTTGAAATTAAGTAATTAGTTACCCCATTACAAGAGTTTGAATTATGAAACCATTCATTCACCTGCAATTGAACAATCTTCATAACTGTATTTTGCCTATTTTCCCTAGCTAAGTATCTTAATATTAATAAGTAGCTGGAACTTTTATGGGTAATAACATGTTTGGAAAATCCTGGAAGTTGGTTGGTAGTTATTAGCAGCTGTTAAAGGGTAATGCTGGTAAAACACATGCTAGCGGGAGCTTTTACTTAGCAACTTTTCTGTTGCTGTGTCAAATATTTAGATTTTTCTCATTCACTTTTTCTGTTATCATGTGTCAACCTAAATTCTCTGTGACCATTAGAGCTAATTTTACATGGAACACAGGTGATTGCCGCAGAGAAGGCAAGCAGAGGTGATTTGCATGAAAAGCTAACCATGACTGTTGCAGTACCGTTACTATGGGGCGTTCCTCCAGCTTCTGAGACACTTCGCCTAGCTGTTAAAAGTGGAGGAGGAATTGTAGAGAAGGTCTATTGGCAATTTGACTTTCTGTAGATACATTCTAGGTCTTCTAACCATTCTTTGTGCACTCTGTATATAAAAATTAGTAGTATCTCTGTATATGCACAAAAAAGTTGATGTCATTGTATCTCTGTACATGTACACAGAATTATTTTCATGTCAATATCCAATTGTCTGTTCTATCTGGCCACAATAAATTGTTGGTTGTGGCATTAGAACTTAAACTTGAAATTTGACTCTTATTTGAATATATGATATATCTTCCCTTGTGTTAAATTTCCTTCCATTTGGTCTGCAAATTCCATCTGTCTTAACTCTTACCGTTTAATTTTGAGTTTTTTTTCTTCTTCTCTCTATCTTTCAATTTCTCATTATTATAATTTGATCAAAATAATTTTATTTCGTCGAAGTAAAAGTAATGAATGGATGAAATTTACAAACAATACAAGTTGGACAGTGCTCTATTGAATATTTTTTTTGGGTGAAATTTTCAAAGAAAATAGTAGTCAATGTTAAAGAAACTATATAGCACCAAAAGCAGGATAATATGAAAATTGAAATGGAATTTTGGTGGACTGTCTTGTACAGTAACAAGTGTATCACCCTCTATCGCTGTAAAATAATTAACCCACTTTGGCATTCAAGTTTGAATGCTATCTTCTAACCATTCTTTATTTCACAGTCATTTCTTCCTCTTAACTTTCGCATTCAAACTTTCATAAAAGATAGCATTACCGAATTTTCAATATCACTGAAATAATTAACCTCACTTTTGCATTACCCACTTGTATTCTTTAATTCATTCAGTTTCTTGCTTCAAATGATGAGTTTGATCTCTCGCATGTAATTTCTCGCCTTCTATACGCCTACAAAACCACAATTGTCGAATCCACAACTACAACTCATCGTCGATGATTTCATGGAAGCTGCCCGCCTGCCATGGCCTATAAAACTGGTCTCACTTCTAGAAGGTTTTATTATGCTGACAATGAAAGTGAGCTATGACGGTGGTGGAAACCATAGCTCACTTTCATTGCAAGAATAATAAAATCATTGAGAGGGGAGACAAGTTATATCATCAGTTTAACATTGTTATATGCAGCTTCATAAGCATTGATAGTAGCTTCAGACAAGGGGTCTTTAGCAACATGACAGTGGCGGTGGGTTTTTTGCTTTTGAGGGCACACGTTGTCCTTAGTATAGCAAAGAAAGAAACAAAAGAATAGAACCTATCCAATATAAAAAGGAATCGCTATCTTTGCTCTAAAATCAAAAGAAATCAAAGTTACCTTCAAAATTGAGTATATCATTGAAATTGAATGTATAATATAATCTATGGTTTCCACTAACATTTTTTTGTTTTGTTTTAAACACATCAAGTGGTGGGAAGTTGTGGATTTAAACCCTTACCCAATTTTATAAAGAATATATTCGGTCTTTTATCATCCAAGTTATATTTACAAAACAATAAATTCGTTTTTTTAATTGTCATTTTAAGGTTATTTACAAAACAATATATTTTTTTTACTTTTGATAAAAAAAATATAATACTTCTTTATAAAATAAATCTAGGACAGGGGACGAGATGGTGTCCAGGTTTAAGGAAGGAAATACCTTAGGGTTCAAAGTGCACCTAGAAATGGATATACATCTATCTTCCTCGAAGGGGACTAGAGCGGTTCGAATCTGGAACCTATAGATCCAAGTCGCGCCTTTCTATCATTAGACCAACCCAGCGGAATTGATTAGTTTTATTCTTTCTGTTATACTCTTCACTATTTATCATCTCATTTCATATATTTTTTCTCTTTATGATAAATAATGAGAAATAAATAATTTTGACAAAATAATAGTTGATACTATTTTGAACTTAAAGAATGGCAAATAAAAAAACGTGACAATTAGAAAGGAACATAAGGAGTATCATTTTATTCATGAAGTTCTTTAATCTACAACACTACAAGTTTGCAACACAATATCTGATTGCATGGTATAATTAGATTTACAATTTTAGTTGAGTGCATGGACTACAAATATATTTTGCCTTATTTGGGTTGACCAAAGGAAATTTTAAGGATTATATGTTTTGGAGCGTGGTGGCTCAAAAATTCTATTCCCCTTGTCATCATAAAATATTGCACCTGGAAATTGCATTGGTTGGCATTTCTCACCCATCAATATGGTCTTCTTCCACAAACATCTTTCATCCTCTTTCTTCTTCATTTTCAACCATTTGTGTTTGATTGTCTTGCTCATGCTTTTCTTTATGCTCTTCATCAGGTTAGGGGATAACATGGCAACATTTGTTTGGTTGGAATGTATGGGTATAACACATGTGAAATGGAAGAAAATTGTTGGCATCTTCACATGGTTTTTGGAATGACTGATACTATCCATTGTTGGAGAATAGTGGTATTTTGAATTGAAAATAGATTTGCACATAGATTTTGGGTTTATGTATATGCTAAAGGTCGATGAAAGAAAGGAAGTATTTATTATTTTTTTGACTGATAAAATAAAGGAAGTATTTTTTAATTATATAGATAATGACTGATAAATAATATGTCAATAAATATGTTTTCTTAAAAAAGAACTATAATATTACTATTTTAAGAGAAAAATAAAATGAAATGGTCAAATTATATTAATTGTGAAACAGAAAATGACAGAAATAGTAGAGAAACGAGACTAGAAAAAGATCTTTAAAAAAAAAAAAGTAGATATACCATGCAGTCAAATTATTTTAAAATTTTCCTTTTAATAATACGAGGCAAAGTAAAAACAATATTCGAACGTTTAATGTGGACAAAGGTAGATATTATTCCTTAGATATTATTCTTTTGGAGGCCGATAAAGTTTACATCCGGAGTATGTCAAATATGGATGTCATGACGGTGTTTAAAGAGGCGAAAGATGTTTTTAATATATTTTTCTCGAATCCGATGTTGTGGGATAAGGAAGTGTTGGCCTATGAACAAGGGGCATGGATGTGGATTTATGGTATTCCGCTTCATGCTTGAAATGAAATTTATTTTAAGTTATTTGTGTTTGATAGCGGACGGTTTTTACGAGTGGATAAGGTTCGACTTTGCAAGAGTTTTGTTGGCTACTTCTTCTTTGGAAGTGATTAAGGTTACAAATAGATTATTGGTTGATGGAGTTATGGTTGAGTTAAAAATTATGGAGGAATGAGGTTTCTCTCTTGTGGAAGATGCTTGTCTGTTAGACGATGATTGTACGACACAGGTGTCCAATCAAGATAATGATATTCTGAATGATGTTGACAACCGTAAGCATATTGTAGAGTTAGTTAATAATTGAATATCCCTCCTTTTATCTTTTTCCCAATTTCTTAGTATAAAAAGAACTTTTTATAAAATCTCGACCGTTTATCTCACATCAAAATTTTCTTTTCACAACCACATCTCTCAAATTAAATAGTGAACAAGAAACAATGCAATAACAAATCTTGTATTATCAATACTTTTTGTCACAAGAAACATTGACAGAGTGTGTTTGGTTAAGTTTCTCTTCACCACACAATAGTGCCATTTTGTGCCTTCTGGGGGACATTTGATGAAAACTAACTACCCTTCCTTCAGTCAAAATCGATTTCGTCGTACCTAAATACACAAGCAGACTATCATTCATCATCCGTTGAATTTTTACAGCATTCCGCCCTGTCAATTACAGCAGCAATCATTAACTGACTACAATTTCATCACTTAATTTTCATTATTGGAAGATGTTTTTTTCCTCCTCTTGTTCTTTGGCTTGACAGCATCCTTCAGAGTCTTCACTTCGTTAGTTAGTAGAACAGTTAGAATGACGTTTCATCTTCTGTACTTCCCTTTCAATGTTGTGTTTTTCAACCTACATCAATCCAGACATCAAAATAAATTATAGCAAACAATATACATTCCATATACAATGCATACGGCTATGGAGACAGATCGCCAAAAGCACAAAATTTTTCATAACAACATCTAAAAATATATAAGAAATTAAAGCACACTTCAAGGCAATGAAAAGTAAGTAGAGGGTAACTCATACAATTCTTCCAGTAATGCAGTTCATAAACATTAAAAGCAAGTGAGGTCCTTGAAGCTTAAGCATTTAAAATAAAAAAGATAACTCACTGCATCAATTATCTTGGTTGTAATATCAGCAGCTTTAACATGAGCAAGTTTCAAGCAATGCATGATAACCCTTTGAAAGATTACTTGCCTCCCAGGTTTTTGAACGGCGCAAACATCGCCATTTGCATTAAGTGTTGCGGTCATACGTCCAGTCATTACAGCCTCTTCATGGTAGGTCGGATCCAAGACCTAAAGAGCATCACATATAACCAGAGGACCATTACCTCATATTATGTACCAAAATCAAGAAAAATGTGCATGAGAGAAAGAGAGATCTGTACCACAAAATTTTCATTACTGAAAAATCCAAAGGTGACAGCAACTGGAAGATGATGTACAATCAAAGGGAGGGGTTCGCGCACCTGTAATGCATGTTATATTATAATTTATATATAACATTTGTGGAAGCTAAATAGAAAATAGGGACAAAAGGAGACACTTTTAAACGGAGGAAGCTAACCTCAGGAGGATGCACTACAACTTGTTGACCATCCTCTCCTCCCAACGAGCATTCAGGTCTTCTGAATGTCGACAGAGAAGCCAACGCAGCAATATTTGCAGCATCAACAAGATCCTATTCAGAAATTAAAACATAATAATTAGCCTTAGGCCCTCTTGGGATGAACAACCTAACTGAGCGCTTATACTATATGTTTATCATATATGTGCTTTTGCATAAATTATTTCTATTTTCTACAACAAAAGATAAAATAAAGTCAAATTGTTTTCATATAAGCTATAATTTGTTTCCATAAGCTCTTCAGGAGAGCTTATGGATATAAGCTAAAGCCTCTTATGGACATTATAAGTTGTGTCCATAAGCTCTCTTGTTAGTCTAAAAATTCTCTTGTTTGTTAGTCTAAAAATGCTTATGTCAATAGATAAGCTCAAATGACCAATGGGTCAATCCAAATAGATTCTTCGCTGCAGATAAGCAAATTAACAAGTTGGGTAAGAAACAAGAAGAGAACAAGATTCTCACCCTGAATTGTCAAGTATATGGATCTCAATGCGAATGGCCCAGACAAGCTTGGCAGAAAGAACACATAGCGATTCAGTGTCAATGGCTCTGCTTTCGCGTAAACCACGGTCTATAATGCGTCCTAACTCAACGGCAGATTCTCCAGGACGGCCAGGCTCAAAGGAAGGATCAGCCATGGGAGAGAACTCAGTGAAGATGGAAAGTGTACCTTCGTTAGGCCTATCTTTGTAAGGTTGCACAAGTTCAGCACTCACAAAACTCATCACACGTGTCTCACCCAATTGGACCTCAGCGGAACCATTATCTTTCCCAAATTTAATGCTCAACTTGCGATACTCCAAAGGGCCACGACCATCCACTCGAAGCTCTGATAGTAGGGAACTTTCGATGAATTTCTTTTCATTAACTGTCAACCGCCAACAGTTAGCTAATCTCTGCTCCATGCCTCTCTGCTTAACAAAAAGAAAAGGGCTGATAACCAAGTAAGAATGCAATTAAAAAAAATGCTAGACATGGAGGAAGCAGATGGAGAGTGATATGGCTCAGCAGCCAATAACATATTTGGACTTCCTTCAACGAGATACACAGCAGAATTATTTTTATAATGATATAGTTAAGCAAACAAAATAACATTTTGTTTAATGTTTATTAACAGATTACTATATATTTCTATGTACAGTTTGATGTTTAGAAAAAGGTGAAAGTGAAATGAGGATTGATGAGATGTTGAAGCATGTGATACCTGTAAAATCAGTGACCTTTGTCAAGTTCTAGGAGTGCACCGATGATGAAAAATAAACTAAAGCAAATCTGTAAAATAAAGAAGTATATATATATATTTTAGATGGATATAAATGTACATATGATTTAAAAAAATAAAATAGGAAAATAATCATTAAACAAATAGATGGTAAGATAACTATTTGAAAGCTTATGTATCACTTTTCAAAAAGAAAAATGCCAAATAGCACAATAGCTTTTTCGTTTTCATGCTGAGCACACGAATGCTGTATTTTTTTACTTGGTTGACCCTATCAAACACGTTTCTCCCTATTTTTATGTTGTGTTTTCGTCTTCATATCCCATTTTCAATTCACAATCAGTTTTGAAAATGGGATATGAAGACGAAAACACAACATAAAAATAGGGAGAAACGTGTTTGATCACTAATATTAACATAATTAAAACAAGTCTATAAACAGAGATTGTAAGTCAAGCGTGCCTTCGTGTGTCTTGCACGACGAAAGCTTCGTGCCATATACCACTCTTCTTTAAAAAATATATTGTGTGCTTTGATTGTATACTTTCCTTTCTTTCTTGATAATCATTTATAGTATGAATCTCTTAATACTAATAGCTTTTAAAGCCTTCTATCCACAATGGACAACTGAAATCCACAAAAGAATAAAGCTTCTAAACAAATAAAGTCATTAATGTATCTTTGTTCTCTAAAGCCTTCTAAACTGAACAAACATTCTATAGACATGTCAATGGACAACTGAAGTCCACAAAGAATAAAGCTTGAACATGTCTTAACCTACTGATTCTATTCACAATCAAAAGTCTGGTGTCCAAGGTATCGGATCGGACACCGACACATGTGACATGTGGTTATATTGAATCACTTTCATTTTCTTAAAAGTATTATTGGTTTCATACATGTCAGTGTTGGTGTTTAGTGTCGAGTGTATGTGCTTCATAATCCAGCAGTAAAAAAGAAAGGGATGATAGTCATACTGATCTTTGAATGTGTAACGAGTAGCCACAATATTGATATTCTAAAATAGTTCATTATTGTGCACTTTGCAGGTCAAAATAGTCTCAGAGGTTAAAATAGTCCCCACATTAAGTCTTTTTAAATAGAGATTGATAGGACGTGAAGTAAATACTTACAAGACTATATTACAATATTAACTAAGCATTTTAAGGTCGTGATTAATAAGAAAACATAAGAATGCACAATTGATTGTTATGGTTGTTGTGATTAATAAGAATCAGAAACGTAACTACCTGAAGAGAGGAAAGAAGTGAACCCGTAGCTACCAAAACCGTTGATTTTTTGGGAAAGAAACTTGATTGTGCTAAGCTACGTGCGTCTGCATTGCTACTATCCCAATGGACGGTTTGCCGCTGATTCTCGCAGTCGAGTTCAGTGCCGCGACTTCCAATTCCAAAGCAAAAAAGTGGCACGGCTGAATATTTGTTTTTTATGGAGCTGTTTAGTTTTGTTGTTTTTATTTTGGGTAGCAGTCATTTTAGTTCAAGGAGCATTTTATTTTAAATTAAAAGACTATTTTGATCAATAAAAATGCTAACAATATTGTCTTTCTACCACTCACGCTAACTAACGCTTGCTCTTCTATTGGGTGAAGTCTATCTGGATCGTACCATTTTATGTGCGATCTAATTTCAATATGTGGTATCATATGAATTACATTATAGTAAGAGAGTGATTATTAGAGTGTTCATATCACTCCTCTTCCAATCAATATAATGCACAATCAAAAGCTATTTTCGAATTTTAATATATGAGAGACTATTGTGATTATTCGTTACACACATGTAAAGATCAAAATGATTATTACCTATTTTATTATATTTTTGTAAGTGAAGAAGCCTATTTTTCTTGCCCTCCCAGTAGCTTCTTGGTCGAGTAAATAACCAAAAAACCTTTGAAATTGCAAATTCCTGCAAATACCACGCTATTCTATACTGAAGGGTCGAGATTAGCGATTATTATTTCTAAACGAAGACTCTATCATAATCATAACAGAGTAGTGTACCGGACAGTCCTCTTGGAACAAAGGAAGGGGTCAAACTAGCAACGCATAATGCGGGTGAAAAGCTTACGTATTGAAAAGGACAAAGAGGCTAGAAACCGAATAATCACTAGACTATCTACTACTAGAATATAATAATGAGTTTGATAGCGCCAGAAGAGAAGCTATCAACAACTCTCCAACCTGAATGACCAGATCGGATAAACACATAGAAAGCTTGCATAAAAAGAAGGATGAGAAACGTTTGATACATAGACGTTTAACAGCCACGTCTTATCGACTAACAGAGAAAATTAACGGAAGGGACTAACCGAAAAACATTTAACTAGAATTTACAATTTTGGGGCAAATATTTTGCCTTTTCTATAATTTGAGGGGATTATTTGCAAGGTGGTGGTGGGGGATGGGGATATTTACAATGAGTCCTTTAACTCGTACTAGGAAGTGTAAGAGTATTATTTATTTATTTTTTTGAGGTAAGTAACGTATTTTCAAAAGAGGAGTACAGTAATTATTAAGGAAAATGATTCATGTACCACTTTTTTGGGTACACCTTCTCATACCACTCCTAGTTGGCAAAATAAAAAATATAAACAAAAGAAAAGGTGTGACATGGAAAACAATTGAGTTATAAAACAT
>Ga0099826_10000361_pt1 | contig 20931 bp, 15 predicted proteins | sample Mtrugardesep15_FD_76830 | JGI IMG/M metagenome (GOLD analysis project Ga0099826, IMG submission 76830) | Root nodule microbial communities of legume samples collected from California, USA - M. trunc garden sep15 | ecosystem: Host-associated > Plants > Roots > Nodule | place: USA: California... | reverse complement strand
GAACTAAAAATAATGATGAGAGCCGACCAAGGATATGGATGAGTATTAAGCCATTCAAGAACTCCATTGCCTTCAAGTAACGTGGCAGGAAGCACCAAGATCATGGTCGCATAAGGTGCCATGTAATAAACTGTGTTTATGCTAAAGATAACATGAAAAGAAAAATTAGTTTGTGTACTGCAGAAAAATCTTGGTAAAGCAATTCATATAAACCAACATGTTCATAGAGTAGAAAAAGTAAAGCATGTCTAAGATAAGTGCAAGGAATAAAAGGCGAAGAGAAGTAATCGAGAAAAAGTCTAGGATGCGATAGTAAAAGATGAAAGAAATATTCGGGAAAAGAAAATCTTGCATCAATGAACTAAAAGATTATTTGACACAGGTAGGTCTACCTATAGGATACAGTGGATTTGGAGAAAAGAAGACACAACTCACAAGCATCCAAAAAGCATAATACAAAATGCAACACTGTTGCACTTTACCACTGGTGGTAATATATGATAGACTACTGGGACATTTGATTTGATGCAACACTATTATTGCATTTCACTGTGGTGCAAATTTCAAATGCAAACATGAAAAAGACAAGTATTTTTCAAAAGTTCACCTGCATTTTCTAACAAAAGTTGGTCCATTCAATGGGTTTGATAGTTTATACCCATCGGCAACATCAAGATAGAAAGAAATTATTTCACACAAACATGCAAAGATAAAATCAGCCTGGTTTTAATTAGAAAGACATTTGCTTATTATATTGATCAGTATGATTACAACTAAGAATCATGCGCACTGGTGTCTTGTCTACACTACAAACCATTTCTCTATTATAACATTACTGTGCAATACCAACATTGATAATCAATGATTACAAATTTACATTTACTGTGTAGAGGACTGATAGAAACCCAGAATAGAACTCTGGTTCAAATGGTGAGTTACTTACCATCCTAGGTGCCTCACCAGTGGTCCATTATTAAATATTATTGGATATATCGATTTTAAAATTAACAAATATTATTTTAGACGATATGACTTTTTTTTTAATTACAACCCAGTCCCCAATCTTCTGAGTTCTCCACATCAATTTCTTTTGACGTGATGAAAGGCGGTTTTGCTTCTATAAAGAACTTCGTCCTCAACATCCAACCCTTGAAATGGTTAGTGCAATTGCACCCTCACTAGCACTGGAAGCACCCACGGAACCTGGAAACCCTGAAGATTACACATTAAACACCGCCGCCGCCACACCAATTTATTATGGGATCCAAGTCATCCTCACAAACTAGGACAAAGAGAATCTCAATTCCATTGACAATTAGGTTGCTCATTAGCTGGCTTCCTACACCGCCCCCAAGTCCAATTTGAAGGAGAATCCTTTTGCTGAAACAGTTGTTACATGATTGTTTATATCGAGTTTCAAGGTAGGGTTGGACATTCAACGAGTTAACTCCGCCATGTTTTTTGTTGTTCCTCTCAGTCTTGTCAGACTCTACCACAAGCTCTACTGCAGGAATGAGGTAGGGAAATCAGTGCACCCTTGAAATGGCGTCGCAACAGCATTCCTCTTCCCTCTTAGGATTCAAGGCAGTGGTGTTATTATCGTTAATGTCCCCCAACATCGTTAAGAAATTGGGGTGGGAGCCAGAACTCCCAATCATCTAAATTTTTAGCCATGGAGAGTGAAGCTTGACTTGAATTTAGATTTAGGTTGGGAATTTGGGCATGCCGCAGAGATGTGAGTGGGGGAAGTTAGAAGGTAAGGCTGATGTGGCAAGTTTAAGAGGGAGGATTATAGAGAAAGGAGTAGAACTCGAGTGGGGATTCATTGGCGTTCTTTGTATCTTTCGGCCGTGGCTGGGATGAGGAAAGTTCATCCTCGGAAGGAGCTTTGCATTGGGGATTATCGGACGAAAACTCTTGTAATAATTTATTTTCAATAAATAAATAGAGGATTGGAGGGATATTTTATCGAACAGAGCATTCTCTTTTGTACACATTGTATTTCGAACATATTGAATAATTTTGAAGGAGAGGACATTGAGGGCCATTCAAAAGAGGACCAGGCCGCCACCAAGGCTGCTCCATAAAAGGTGCATAAAAAGAGGAATAGATGGGACAAGTCTCTGGACAGTGGCGCTGCCAAGAAAGTAAAAATTTCTGAATAGGATATGTACGACACGATATCGAGATGGTGGGATGCCACTTTGATGCTGTGGAGAGTAACCAATCAGATGTTGCGGGGCAGGGGGGTGGATAGGATAGAACATTCACCGAGTAGATTGGTGTTCATTGATGGGAGGTAGCGATTGAAGGGAAGGATGGTGAGGATGCAAAGGTTCTCAATAAAATCTAGACATGTGAAGGAGGGGCAAGGTAGAAACAAATCATAAATGAAAGAATGAGTATTATGCAATTTCAATTTGATGGCACACCGGTGCGGTAAGGCATTATTATCAATGCCTTGCCCTAGACGGCACCAGTTCAAAGAGATGTTCATTGAATTAAAACGAAGCTCATAGAGCCTTCACAATGACAAGGAAAGAACAGAGCCTAAGCTCCTTATAAAATATTCTCTTCCCAGCTGACCTAAAAAAACTGCCTTTTTTATCTTCATGTATACACCTGTTTTAAATACCCCTTTCCCAAGTGAATCATCTCCCTCCAATGCTACCCAACTGCCACCTCAGTTACTTAACACAATCAAGGACAAGCCTTCCATACCGCGGGACTTTTTATTGCTGACCCAATAATTGGACCACACCCGTTACTGGACCATTTTCTGCATTTGCATTAGAACCACAGGTTCTATTGGGCCTTCTATATTAAATATCTTCATAAAAAAACTACCCATTCGCAAGCCACTTTTGTGAGAGGTAAAGTTCAGTAAATTTTGAATCATAGCTTAAAATACATTTAATTGTTATGCCTGCAAGGTACTGATTTGTGATAACATTTGCTGGCTCGCTGCAATCAAAATTAGCAGCACCCATAGATGCGATCAGCTCCAATATAGAATACTTCCTAGTCTACATTGGAGAGAAGTTAATATAAAATGTACTAACAACATCAATGTAGGAGTTAAAAGCCCGTTGTCCATTATAAGGAGTAGGCATTAGTTTTATTACTGAATACTGACTCAAAAATAATGGGTATGTGGATAGTCTGTACAGGATTCCAGAAAAATTAGAAAAAAGAAAAAATAAGATCAAAATATGAAGTTACAAACAATAGAAATTGCTAGCATAAAGATGATACCTGTCAAATTTGTATCCATGCAAAAGAGATTCTGCAAGGATAGTCTTTGTAGATGTAGCCAAACAGCCAAGTAAGGCCGCACAAAATCCAAACATATTAAAGCTCATCTCAGTTACAGATGTGAGAAGAATCCCCCCAACAATAGGTATAAGAGAAGCCCAAATACGCCAGTCAAAATATTTCCTCCACACTAGCCATTGCAAAACAACTGTGCAAGTTCACCAAGATCAGATGAAAATATTCTAAAGTTTGAATATAAAGCAGGTGGCAGAAAAGTTAACCCTTAAAAACCGATTATTGAATCTTACCTGTGGTTGCAGGTGTGAATGACTTTATTGTCTGCATAAAAGAAACAGGAATGTATCGTAGACTCACATTCCCCAGCACTATGTTAATGCAGAACACAAATGACATCGGAAAGATTCTTTTCCAGCGATCTTCAGGGTCAACAGTTATCAGCGGTTTAAGCTTCAGCACCTTAATTACTATATATGCTCCAATGGCTGAGCAGATAAAGTGGACACAGGATACTGATAGGGGAAACTTGAAATCCAATTTCTGCAAATAGAAAACAAAATAAAATAAAATAAAATACTTGCTGTAATCCATAGAAGTCTTTACTATGATCAATGATGATTGGTAGATTAAGGTGAGGATTGAGGAATTTTAAATACCAATGTGGATTGTGGAAGTTATAAAGGTTGATAAACCTTTTCTTCACTATAAAATGAACAAAAACATAGAAGATCTAAACAGTCTTGTGATTATAATCAATCATCTAGGTCCTAGTAATTTTTTGTTTATAACTTCAATACCATCATTAAAGAATCCTTTAAATACAATTCCCTTCTTTTCTCCGAAAAAAATAAAATAATAACAAGCCCTTTCCAGATGTAGATCAGATTTCTGATTTCTGGGAACCAAGAGTACAGCCTAAGAAACCACCAGACCTCTTTTGACCATCAAAACACAGAATTTGATATTTAAGATACATTGGGAGAAAGTCAATCTCCATAAGAAAAATGATACATTTCGAGAAGCCCTGAAAGGTTGATGCCATGCTTGTTCAGAAATTAATAACACATAGTCACATACCACCTATAAAGATAATTTTTAATTCATTTTACAATCAAATTCACACTTGTGTTCTACCGCAGTCTAGAACAGTTGCCAGTGTTATCGATGGCGGATAGTGGACCATGGTGGAAAACCAAAAATCCGCCATAAGGCGACACCGTCTTTCACAAATTGGCCATGGCGGTTTGCAAAAATCTGCCACCGCAATCCGCCATGGCCGATATTTGACAACAATGACAGTTACATAAAGTTCTTTTCTTAGTATATTTTGGTTTCATAGTTCTGATTCATATGATGCAACCCAAGATTGATTTAAACTCGAAAATCTGAATTTTCAAATCAAATATAGAACTCACCTAGATTGATTTAAACCTAAACATCCGAGTTTTCAAATCCGAGAAAACCAATACTGGGTTTCACTTTCACATGTACTGAATAACTAAACAACTCAAGACTTCGTGGAAATCTACGACATGTAACATAAGAGTATGCAGATCAGTAACAAAACACAACTTTGGAACCATAACAGCTACAGTTCAATGAACAAGCTAGGACGCTTGGTTATGATTTTGGGAGAAAAACAACATCAGTATTGTTTTTTTATATAATTACAAACTACTTAAAAAATAGAATAAATGGAGCCAAGGACAAAAGATGTTGCGTATGCTGATTCGACTTCGAAGGACCAAAATTGATTCTAGACGTGTAGAACTTGTTTGGTTGCTTTCGAGTAGAATAAATTTTGCCTCCAGAATTGATTCTACTTGAAAGCTAGGATTTGTAGCATTTTATTCAATAATTGATTTTTACACACAAATTTTTAGTTCAACTCAGTTTTACATAAATGCATCCAAACACAAATAACTTAACCTTCAATTAACTTTTAATCAGAATCAATTTTAGATAACCAATTCACCTAAAATCAATTTTTGTCACCACATAACTAGAGTACGTGAGATACAAACACAAATTCAACATCGCTGAAAAACAAAAACTCCTAACTAACTCAAAACATTAAGTTAATAGCATAAAACGACTTAAAGAAGCGATAAATTAGAAAATGAATATTGAAAATCACAGAATTTCATAAAATTAAGTATGAATAGCATTTATAAAAGTGAATTTAGTAAAAAAGAATGGAATTAGAAGAAACCTGGAAGATCCACTTGTTAACGATGATAACGGTGACATTGAAAGTCCACCATTGAAGAATACACAAGAGAGATCTGATAACGCTCCATTGGAAAACAACAGAGTTTTCTTCCATTGAAGAAGAAATATGAAGGAATGAAGAAAGAGTAGTTATAAAAGGGTTTTTCTTCTTCTTCTCATGCAATTTGCATTTTCTTCTTCTACTCTTTCTTCACACTTTTCTTTTTCTTTCTTTCTAACCCTTTTATTGTGGATTTTGGTTTTTCAAACGTTTCTATTTGTCATTTTCTCTCACACTTTGGAAAATTATGGCCTGCTTTTATTTATTTATTTATTATTTAATTATTTATTTCTTTTATTGTGTTAGGGGGTTTGTGTTATTGTGGGTCCATAAAGGATTTGAGTTACAAGGTTTAGGTCAGTTTGCTCCTAAAACGTTACCCTTTCTCCTAAATGATGCTATGCTAATCTTGCTTCTCAATATCAATTTGAGATTGAGATGATAGAAAGGGGATGTTAATTTATGGGATTTATTAGGGCACATAACATAATAAAGAGGGAATGATTAAGTAATAAATTTATTAGGAGAACGAGTTGGAAGAGTCATTATAACGTAATGAATGGGTTAGAAAATGAATGATGCTTACTAGAATGACAAAGAAAAAATGATAAATAAAAAAACAAAGACTACTTGGATTCAATTGAAGAAGAAAATGGAGATACTACAATACTTCTTATGAGTTTGATAACGTATGAAAAGCTACTCATAAGTAATTTATGTGTTTGTTAACTTGTACTACATTAACTCCATAGTTTTGGAGGACGGAAATTGAATCCATTCATTAAAAATTAAAAACTTGTGCATATTTGTCTACAAATATACTTATCAATTTCAATTGCAAAAATTAAATCAACTCATATATCTAACAAAAGAAAACAAATTTATAGAGAATAAAAGTTGTTCAAAAACTATATTAGAGATCTTTATAAACAATGTAAAAACAACAATTCTTTGTGCACCCTTCAAAAAAAAAAACAATTCTTTGTGCAATCTTTTAAATGCATAAGAGAAAAACACAAGTTAACAAGTGGTAAAAAAAAGTATTTCGTAATGATATTCAATAATAATTTATAGTACAACTCGATTTAGAATATCAATAAAATATTAATATTTCCATACCAATAAAGTATTAATATTTTGACTAAAAAAGTGTTAATATGTATTTTATTATCGTATTCTTTACTAAATTAAAGTTAAGGGTAAACATATTTTTTGTCCTTAAAAATATATAAACTTTTTTCGTTTGATCAACCCTGAAAACTTTTATCATACTTTTTTTTGGAATATTTATAGAGATTGAAAAACATATTTGAACTTAAAATTTTGTTAACAAAACATTCTAATTTAAAAAATTATCCATTAAAAAAGCCAATTGTTTTAATTTCTAATTTATTTAATACAGTAATTATCATAAAAATTTATCATTCAAAGATCTTAAAAAATACCTCAAAAATTGAATACTCTTTCTTGTTTCAATTCTAATATTAATTTATCTTTCTATTAATATTAATATTTCTCTTTAATATCAGAATTCTCATTAACGAGTACATTGATGTGCGATACGAATGTTTCAACCACACACTTACTAATGGTACTCTGATTCCCGAAGAATCAAAGAATATTATGAGCAAATCATGTAGTGATAAGTACAATCCTAAGGGGAGAAAAATATTAGTAGTATAAGCAGAGTATTAAAAAATATTCATATCTTAATTTTTAAGACAAATGTAAAGTGTATGTATCGACCTTTTTCTTTGAATGATGTTCTATCGACATAAAGAGTTCACTATTTTACCACGTCAATTATTTTTTAACAAATAGTATATCTTAAAATTAATCATATCAAACTGTAAATAGTAGAATACTATCAACATAAAACTAGTGTAAACAAAATAATGCTTATTCCGAAATTCATAAGTATATTCTTGCAGTTATATAATATGATATGATTGCAGCTATGAATGACATGAATTAATTGTGTTTTTGTAAAAAAAGAAGAAAAAAACTAGTGTACACCAATCATGCAAGTCCTTTACCCTATTCTATGATTTTAACATGCTGAAATTCAGCTATTATTATATGCATGAATGAATACGAGAATGTGCCATAGCGTAGTTCCACGACATTTTTGTTGTATTATTATTAGTAGTATTTTGTTAGGTGGAGTCTACTAAGTGCAACATTAACCGATGCCAACCCTCTAATTCTAAACATCCAAGTAAAAGGACAAATACTAAGCATATTGTTTCCCTTGGTTGCCGCTGGATCCAACGATGCTTCTCAAACGGACGGTTCAAAAAGTCCACGTCAACTCCCTCACGTTTCCATCTAGTGTATTCTTTTGGGTAGAAAACCACTATAATATAAGCATGTCATTTGACATATCCACATAGTATGCTTGTAAGTTTCTGTCCTTCGAACCTTCTCTGATTTAATCCAACGTTTATGTAACATGTTAGAGCTTTAAACATTGTCGATTGACCTCACAAATTAACACGAGATATTTCAGTTACGAGTCTTTTTAGCGTGTTTTTTCCTCATCACTCGTACGTTTTTGGAAAACTTTTTAGAATATCATCCAACCTAAAATTGTTCAAAGTCAAACACGATTAAAAATGGACTACCAAAAAATATGCATCTTGTTGACAATTCTTCCTTGCATGATATCTCTCTCATTTCGATGTGATTTGGTTTGCTTAGAAACTATCAAGAACCGTGCATTGTCATATTTTGTGCACCATCATCCACTCTCTATCCTCGTCAACCTCGAACGGTAAAGTTTAGATCGCAACTTAAGCTCATTATTACAAACTCAAAGTTTATTAACGCATGGAGTTAATTGTTTTCATTTTGGTGCTTTTTAGATATCTTAATTTCCACGGCTAGGGCTACTAACGAATTGAGCCAGAAATGTGGCTGTCGCCGCAAGTTTGGCAAAGAAAAGTACATGCAATTGCTGGAATTGAACGATTAAATGGATATGTACAATTAACAATAGAGACTTCATACTGTGAAAGTCTTCAATTCAATGTGATTTGTTTCTTCAACCTACGAGATACATTGTTTACATTTTTGGGTTTGAAAAATATGGCTGTGCCTTAATTGTTTCTACCATAATTATACCAACCCTTTTTCTTTTTTTATCACTATACGAACCCATATATAATATGTACTCCATTGTTTGGATATTTGCACTGTATGTACTTTAGAAAATAATTTTTAAAAAATTGAAAAAAGGAGAGATTAATTTTTATTAATTAAAATGATACTAATGATTATTTTGCAACCGTTTTAAGGAGATTTAAATCAATATCTTAAGATTATAAAATTAAACTCTTGACACTAAATAAAATTATGATATACTTAAATGATTAAAAAACTTACGTTATTAGTGCATGTAAATTAAAGCTTTTTTTAGTTTATAATCTAAACCTTGCTATAGTTTTTTTCTTCAAAAATTTTATTTTATAGGCCATTTTGAATTTTGATAGGGTAAAGATTATCTTCATAAATTCAAATCATAAAAGAGATAGATACGCAAATGAAATATTAATGTGACCTAATTTTAAAATATTTTAAGAAAAATAGATTGTATCGTATTATATTTGTGTTGATCTCTTTTATAGATTAAACTTTTTATTTTATTTTTGAGGAATTGAGACGATCTCAACCATGTTGATAAATTAAAAAGATATCAGTTTTATCACTTTTAGTCTCAACAAAGACAATGATATCCTAGTTACAATGAATTCACTTGCAAGAAATGTACACCCTTGATGAAATGTAACACATATAAAAAAAAATTGAACCACATATAAGAGGTGTGCATAGCTAATCACCTTTCCTATAAGGGGTCTTTTTCTAAATTTTGCTATTGTATAATAGGTATATATTGGCGTGCTGGTTGCATGTGATTAAACCTTCTAAGGGGGCATGTATTATTTACTTTATGAACAAGAACAGTATGTTACTATCGGTGTACTTTCAGTTTAAGACATGCAACCTTATTTCAAATAGATATGATTAGATGTCACCATTTGATTCACCAAAATATTATGTCGCTATTTGATGAAGGCTTGTTCAAGAATAAACATATCAAGAAAGTCTTACTTGGACACAAATATAAATAAAAAATGTGTGAGCGTATTTATATAAATGGAGAAATATAAATGAGAAATATAGTAGTCTCGTCGTTTAATTTTTTTTCTTTCAATCTCTTGTTAAATAAAAATTATTTTTTTTTAGGGAAAAAAATATATTTTCTCTTTCAATTTTTTTCATTTATATGTGTGTCTAAAGATTTTTTATTTATATTTGTAATCAAACAAATACTTTTCAGCATGACAATGAGCTCGATTTTGTGGGTATTCTTTTGGATCAATTTATGAGTAGTTTGATTGGAAAATTCTACTATGATTAAATTGATTTAGATTTTTCTAATTTTCGTAAATTTAGGGGTTAAAGACACACATATGTATGAGTGTCTAACCATCTCTCAAATAGAATTATCTCAAGTAAAAAGTATCTATGAAAAACAAAAGAAAAATCATAAATTCAAGATATATCTTAAATTTGTGGAATCCTTAACTTGTGTTTTAAGATGTTAGTAAATTCCTAAGTACCTAGAAATTTGGTTGGATACCGGTCCCAGGCAGGGATTGGAAAATTTGTTTAGTGTTTAACTTTATTTTACAACGTCAAATATATTTAGTTTAAAATTTGAGCCAAATGTTTTTAAATGTTTAGACAAGTTTACTTATATTTTTTTTATTTTTTGAGTGGAATTTTACATATATTTGCTATGATGGAGTATTGTCTTTTATTTCATTTAATCCTCTTTTATTTTAAGATATTTCTAGAAGGTATTAGCACAAAAAAAAAAAAGATATTTCTAGAAGGTTGTTATAATGTATTTTGTTGCATTTAATTTCCATATTTATTTATGTTTTTTAGATAATATATACAGGATGCTTACCCTACAAGTAAGAAATTAAAAAGCGAGTGGTGTTAACAACACTAATTTTAATACTCTTTTCAACATTCACTCTAGACAATCTTGAATTTTAAAGAAAAGGAAAATACAAAATACTGTTCCCTGACCCTTAGCTTAATTAAGACACAATAACTGTTTGAATATAATTTGATAAAATTTAAAGCTATAACAAACTAGTTGTCTATATTTTTTCATTCTGAAAAATCCTGTGTTAAGCCTTGGAAAAAAATTAAAAATTAAAATTTGAACTATCATTGCAGAGTTCTCTTTTCGAGAACCCTTTCAAAAATAATCGTATACCGCTTTTAGTGACAAACACACGGTATTTTTTAGTAAAAGGCAAAAGAATAGTTCGCTACGTGCTTATCACACGGTTCCGTGGTTTGCATAGGAGTTCTTTCATTTTATAGCACAAGCAGCATACTTTGATTTCTAAACTAACCGATGTGTGCTTTCATGCCGCTTGCACAAATTACTTTTCTTCATATAACATGTTAATTAGCATTACATTAGACTGCTAACAGTGGAAATCTACCACTACACTCAGTGTTGCAGTCGCATTGCAATCCATGATATAGCGGAGAATCACCGTCAAATGCAGTTGATGCAGTTCAATCATGGTTGCGTTGTGGTTTCGTCAATATAAAAAATTATGTCGTGGTTTATAGATAGCGGTCACAAACCTTCATGTGGCGACTTACCATCCTTCACATCTTACCAACATGTATAGCAGTACACATTATCATGCCGCACACTTCATCCAAGTAACTTGGCTCCATTACTTCATTGTCAAGCAACTCTTCTATGTGGCGACTGCCAAGGATGCTCAACACATTCACCTCTTCTTCTCAAATGTAACTTATGGAATGCCTAACCTTGAAACTTACACCTTTCCATACCAACTTTTCTGAATTTAAGCATCTCAAGACGCTTGCGTTAGAGGAACGAAGTAGAAAAGGAACTCGAAGTAGAGAAGGATCTCTTGTTATGTCTGTTTTATAAATGCTTCAATCTTGAAAACCTTATCTTCATAGATCGTATATATTCCCCCACGCGATTCATATAGTTAGGTTCACATTGCGTAGTCTCAAGCTAATTACTTCTTGCCTTCCAACGAAGATTGGTATTGCGGCCTCAAACCTTTCTTCCTTCGTCTACCGTGGAAACGTTCTTTCTGTTTCATCTATCGATGCCCCTAAGTTATCAAAGTTGTGCTTAACTCCATTAGTCCTTTCAAAGGAATTTGAAGAGTTAGAAATTCCACATGCCTTTGCTCTCTTGGCTTCTCTACCTTAGTTTCAGAGTCTAAGTTTGTCCTTGTTTCCGTCACAAGTAAGTAAAACCTCGTTCATTCCACATCATGTTCGGTTTCAGATTCATAATCTGGTCTGCAAATTTTAATTTGTTCATCGCGTCATAATGCAGGTTTTACGTTAAATGGACTTGTCTTTTGTTGGACCACAGGATGATAAGTGTTTATGCTATAAGCTGCAAAATAGGCTATTTTCCCAATGAGGGACTAATTCAAAGTCACATTCTGTTGTATTTCTTTCATTATGCTCTAACTGTTATTATCTCTTATCTTTCTGTCTTTTCATTGCAACATTTATCACAAATTATTATTTAAATTCATGACCATGAATAATATTTATTTGAATAATTGGTGTTTCAGAGTGCATGTTCTTGTCTGTTTCCCAATCAAAGAAGGAAAATAAAACAACATTCAGGATTTTCTCATAGTGAGTTGAAATTTGTGGAGTTGCATGGCTGTATTGGCCAGATGTTTGAAACTAAGCTTGTTGTTCACTTTCTCAAAAAAGATGAGTTTACTCGGCATATCATTTTCGATCCTCGTGCAAGAATCTATTTAGGAGACGGAAAATGGATGGATGGCTTTGATGATCCTTGCTGGTTTTCGGCTGGAAAAAACTTGATTCAGGAGGATCTTCGTCGATGGAACAACTCAACTTATATTTCTCTAGCACTTATGTTTAACTAGGATTACTAGCAGAAGAATAATGCTGACACACTCTAGAATCTAGATCATGTCAGTTCTGTGAAATCGAATTGGCGACATATATTTAAACTATAGTGTTTATGTGTTTTGAACAATGTGCCATCCGTATTTCTTTCTTGAATTATATATAATATATTCTCTTGTCTATAATTTGTGAGTTTCATGTTGATAAGTGTTCTTTTTACTTAACTGCATGATGATTCTATCATGAATTAGATTTTATTAAACACTACAACAATGTAGCATACGGGATGCTTGGGCTACAAGTAAGAAATTAAAAAACAAGCAGTGCTAGCAACACTCACTCTAATACAATATTTTCAATGTTCACTCGAGATAGGCAAACAAATGTGACAGATACATTGGAGGAGTTCGACCAATTTGTTACTCGGTATCAACAACATCCAACCGTATCTCCAATTTTGAATTTTAAAGAAATGGAACAATGTCATATTCACCGACGTTATCATTCCTCTGTCCGAACACAGTCCCTCCTTCACTTCTAAGCAATGTGTGTAACACCTTCTTCATGGAAGGTCTACTAGAAGGAAGTGTAGCAGTACACGTTATCCCAAGTTTGAAAATGCTGCACATTTCATCGAAACATCTTTGTTCCATTACTTCATCGTCAAGCAACTCTTCTATATTGCTTTCTGCTTGAATGTGGCGACAAGCCCACTGTGCAAGAGATGAATGTTCGTCACCACAAGTAGCTTTTTAACCAGTTGTATGTTCCAATAGGATGACAGCAAAGCTGAAGATATCAATCTTTTCATGTTTGAACATATTTTGCATTTCATCCATTACAAAACACATTTAGATCAAACTTAAGTTAAGGGCCTGTTTGTTTCAGCTTTCTTTTAAGAACATTCATTGTTAACAATTTCGTAAACACATTTAGATCATATTTAGACAATTTCTTTTTATCATCAAATGTTACAAAAGTTTCATCCGTTTGTTACGACTTTTAAGAAAAATTAAAATCTAACGAAAAAATAATCTAAAGACTGCTTAGTTTTGCTTGTCTGTAACAAACTAATCTTTCTGATGGAAAAAATCATGCATATTATAAAATGTTAAATGAGGAATATATTTGTTATTAAGAAAAAACAAAGGAATCGGCATGTCGTTCATTGTACCTGGAGCCATATAACCAAATGATCCAACCAAAGCTGACATGGTGTTAAACTGTCCTGGCTTCATTAAGAATCTGGCAAAGCCAAAATCAGCAACTTTTGCATTGAATTCAGAATCCAAAAGAATGTTGCTTGTTTTTATATCGCGGTGAACAATACGAAGCGAGCAATCATGGTGCATATAGCACAAACCGTGAGCAATCCCAATGGCTATTTGCAATCACTTTGGCCAATCAAGGACCACATGTTGCGCCGAATCCAACATAGCTAATGACTCTTTTTTTTGTGCAGCCACTTTTCTAGGCTGCTATGTTCCAAATACTCATAAACAAGCATCATAGAATCCTCATCAGAGATACAACACAACAACTTCACAATGTTTCGATGTCGAATATTGCTCAATATTCTAACTTCGGCCCGAAACGAAGCTTCGAGCTCTTGCCTTAAATTTCTGTTGCTCTTGGTTTTTTTCACAGCAACATAGGTTAAACTGTCGACTGGAACGTGGTATACCGTTCCGAATCCACCACTTCCGATGATATTTTGTTCTGTCATTAAGGAAACTATGGTTGATTCTGTGAAACTTAGCCTTTGAAATGAAATAAGCTCCAATGAATTTTTCAATGCTTGCTCTCTTTTTCTGTAACATTTGATAATCTTGAATGATGCCAACAAAACCAACAAGACAGTCAATACAATTAGGCTAATAATCAAACCAATAGACCAATGTGAGGCTTTGGTTGGTTTTTTAAGGACAAATTTGCAAAGGGTAAGGTTCAATGCTTGTCTATCAACACATAAACTAGAATTGTTCAAAAAGCTTCTATCATACATGTAAAAAAGTTTCAATTTTTTCAACTTGGTTATGCTTAATGGTAGCTTTAAAGGAGGAAACAAATAATTAGAGGACATATCCAAGAGTTCAAGGTTGAACAAGTTTCCAATTTCATCAGGAAAAGTACCATTAAATGAACTATATTGAAGGTGAAGGAATCTTAAATCCTTAAGCCTTCCAATACTAGATAGAATTTCACCACTGAAATAGGTTGAACCAAGGTTGATATATTGCAAATTAACCAAACTTTGAATGTCATAAGGAATCTTGCCAACCAAGTTATTCATTGACAAATCAAGATACTCAAGCTTGGAACATTTATATAGATATTTTGGAAACTCACCAGGAATGAAATTTTTGCTGAAATCAACATGTGTGAGGTTTTGAAGGTCACATATGAAAGAAGGTATAGTTTGAGTTATGTTGGAGTTGACCAAAGTCAATCATGTGACAGAACCTTTGGTGCATGTGACTTCTGGCCAAGAACAATAAGAGGTGTTTGATGAGTTCCAGTGGTTGAGAAAAGATGCATTCTTTTGTAGGTAGAGCTTTATCTTTAATAAGATTAAGTGTTCTTACTGAGACTGAGAATTTGCATGGCACAAAATTAGAAAGAATGCTACATGAAAGCAAAATGAAAATTTGATATTTGATGTGCCTAATATAGTCATGTGAGTGTTTTTGAGTTTTTTTTTGTTTAGTTTGTTTATTGTTTTCAGTTGTATTCAAAAGGAGTTTGTATGCAAAGAAGGATGAAGAAGATTGTGGTCTTTCACTAGCTTATATGCATGTGGATTAGGGACTATTGTCTGTGATTATTATACTACTTTACTTACTTATTATTCCGTATTCAAGTTTGTGACACCGCTTTTCCGAAGTATTATTTGCTTTGAGTCTTATGTGTAAGTCTTTGTGATTTTGGTCTTGGTTAAAAGGGGCCTCATTGGATAGAAACCACTTCTCCGAAGTATTATTCGCTTTGAGTATTGTGTGTAAGTCTTCATGATTTTGTCATCGGTTAAAAGTCCTCTAAGTGGATAGAGAAGTGTGAGTGTTATTTATTATTGTCCTTAGTTTCAATTCCTCACAATGTGAAACTTATTGGTGTACTGGAACAGTAGTCCCTCTTCAAGGAAGGGTTTGTAGCTTATGCCTGTACATGACGCGCCGATGTACTGAGTAGATGTTCATAAACTACAGTTAATCAATTATAAAAGATTAGCATCTTTAAACTAATAAGTCAATTAATTAATGACACCACTATTTTTCTATGTCCTTTCCCCTATACTAATGTTAATATGGGACGGTTTGGAATGGAATTCAAACTATGTAATGACCATAGGAAGTTTGTTTTAACTTACATAATCAAGTCAGGATAAATACGATTTAGTCAATTCAAATCCATGTTTGTATTTTCTAACCATACAGCACACCTTTGTTAAAAATAGATCTTAGGAGGTTCACATAACATTCCACCATATCAATATCACAAGAGAGAATTTTTGTGGTAAACAACATTGGAAGACCTTGACAAATGCAAACATTAAGGTAAGTGCATCTTTTATAATTGATGAATGATTATATCCTAAGTATATACAAACCACTACTTCTATAGTCAATCAAGTGTAGATTATTTAGTTACGTATAAATTATGAAGTTAAGTGCCTAATTTGAGTGACCAAATTGATTATTTACCAAGACTTTGGTTTGAGTTGAGTCGTTTACAACTTGAAGCAGACACAACTGTAACAGACAATCAACATGTACACAACAGATATATTTTCTTTGCAAATATAGAATGAAACATAAGTACATAAGAGTGGCTTTAGAATGGCTTAATTAATTATGAAATAATTAAGGCACCATCTTACAATGCCAGTTATGAAATAAGAACAATTTTCTATACCTTGGTAGCCTTGCACCTTCCAACAAACTTTATAAACTTCAATTCAATATTTTTTTGTAACAGGAAAATTTATTAAGCTAACAACCACAAGCTGTACCGGACGAGCGACAATAACGTACAAGCGGGGCACCGTACATAGGCAGCAGCCCCAATAAAAACCCGCACCACAGACGCACAGCTGCGCAGAAAAAACTGCAGCAGCAAAAAACATCCACTGCTGCTGCTAACAGCAGCAAACAGCAAACCCACACCACCCCAGGAGCGCAAAAACCAGAAAAAACCTGCCTGAAAAACAGCTCAGAGCAGCGCTCAAATGGCCAAAACAGAACTTGTATGGACCAAAACGACACGCCACCCTTTAAAAAGCCCTCCTAGAGCCTAAACTTCAATTCAGTTAAGTAAATGTTTCCAATCAACATTATTATCCTATCAATCAATGAAACTGATTCTTTTAAATTTGTCAAAGTCATGTTTTCAGTCTTTGAGATCATTGGTTAAATACATAGCTATCAACAGTTTCCTACAATTTCTCCTATCTCTGTGCCTAACAGTTTAAACCAGCAATCAAATACTTATAGTTGTATGCATACCAATGCTAATATTAAGGAGTTTTGTAGAGTACCAATCTATTTATACCAAATAAGCAACCATACTGAATACAAATCCAACGACAAACAATTCCCTAATTATGACAGAAACTATAGCAACCTGAAAGATCTGATGGATTCAGCAAAAACAATTTATCTAGAGTTTTACTTCACTAATTATTAGAAGCAATATGAGGAGAGGGGAGGGTCATAATACAATGAAAAGAGATATTGCCATGTTAAGAAAGTCACAAGTTTGAGCCATGAAACCAATATCTTGCAAATGTAAGCTACTACTGCTACAAAATAGACCCTCAACGGGTTCGATTGAAATCCTTCTTTAGACCCCTACATGACAGTCATTCTACAGAATGTCAGAATCACAACATATTATAAATTCACACATATTTTGAGTATTGTCACTAGAATGAAAGTTTAGACCACTGTCTTATGCCAATTGCCAACCAAATACACAGTGCAAAACACAGCCTACCGTCTCATATCAGGATCAATACATTTTTTGAAATCTCAGGTACCTTTTTTAATTACTCGCCCACAATTTCTTAACAACATATATTTTAGTTTTGACTTTTCAAAGACAAATGACTAACTTTACAATATACACGATTAGTAAAACCAACCAGCGATGGAAAAATTAGTAGTTGATATATATCAACTACATTTAAATGCAAAGATGTTTCTTTTGTAAAAAGAAAATGCAAAGCTACTAACCCATCATATACATGTATGTATCCAATGAAAAAAGTCAATCATCAACAAAATGAAAACATATTTAACCATTCTCAAGAAACATGGTCGACATAGATGAGGAATGTGAGCATGCACTCAAACAACAAGGCATAAGACTGACTTGGAGTTAGGACCATATTAATTACAAGTGCTAATAAGGTAATAAACTATAACCATTTCTGAATTAAAATTATTTAACTTCCCCTTAAATAATTGTATCAATAACACTTTCAATAACCTCTTAATAACAAAGTAAAATCATGATGGAAAATTCAAAGCCAGAAAAACACTTATTTCGCCTTTCAAATGAACAAAAGGAAGTATGTGATACTTTATGAAACAGTAGACCAACCAGCCCAAGTATGATACTTTTCAAATTTATTTTCACATTACCAGAGATTGGGACAAAAGGTAAAAACCCATTGCACTTGCAGGGTGGACTAGAACCCGGACCACTACACCAAAACACAACTGAAGGAACAATAAACACCCAACACCAGGCTGCTAACACAGTAACGAACCAGCCCACAAAAAGAAGCAGAAAGCAGACCCTAATACCCCCCAACCAAACACAACAAAGCCGCTGCAACCAAAAAAAAAAAAACAGGGAACCAAACAGAAGCCCTGCTGCCCCTCAAAAACCAGTTCACACACACCTCACTAGGTGAGTAGCCATTTGTGAAGGCAACAAGACACAGTGAAAATCCAGCTGAATAAGAAACTCATTAGGGAGATTCTAAGCTTAACATGTAATTCACATGCATACAGCAGTGCTTGTGTAATAACCTGATACAATAAAAACCAAATATAATAATAGAACCAAAATCAAAACTTGATTTCAGAGTGCATCACTCAGAACAGAATGTATACTTTCGTTTAAAAAAAGTAATTGTAATGAAAGTATACCACTACACATATTACATATTATTATCGACTTCAAAACAAAGATTAACCATATAACTACATTAAGATAGGACATATCAATCAGCATCAACAATCACCACCAATTGAGGTTCATAACCAAACCCTAAATTCAAATTTAAATTTCAGAGCATAACAAAAATCACTACCTCCATAAATTCATTCATGTAACAAGTAATCGAAATTCAAGCAATCAGACACCAAACAAAGAACATTTCATTTAAACACAATATAATTAAACAACTAATAATCTATTATATATCATTATCATTATAATAAAAGTCTACCACTAAACTTATTACATATTATTATCAATTTCAAAACAACCATTAACCTTAACCAGATAACTCCGATAACTTCTTCAACGTATCATACATAATCAGCAACCAACATCAATCAAGGTTCAAAACAAACCCTAAATTTCTCAAATTTAAATTTCAAAACACAAATTCACTACCTCAAAACCCTAATTCATCACTTATACTCAAAATTTGGCACAGGCGGTGCATCAAAACTCTCCAAAACCTTGACCTCACTTCCACCACCACCAATCTTCTCTTCCTCCTTTGCTCCAAAAATTCCACCAAAGCCACCAAACCACGGCTTCCCAGCGTTGTTCGAATCCGGATTTGAACTCTCCGGTCCAGGCATCTGTGCCCCCGGCGGCATATCCTCGATCATCATCGGCAAAGGCTGTTGAGCACTCAAAAACTTATTCAAAGCAATTCCAGCACCTTCAATTAGCGCTAAAAGCACACCACCAAACGCAGCGGAACGTGCCGAAGCACCTAAACCCTGACGCATAGAAAGAAAACCACCAGTAGCAGCACCAGCAACAATCGAATTCCATGGATCTTCCTTTTGTCTCACATAAACCATAGTACAATCAAAAGTAGAGAATAAACCACCCCAAACAGCGAAACTACCACCAATTCGAGGTGCGTTGAGACGAACAGCTTGTGTTGCGCCAGTGAAACGTGCTCCTTTGGGGGAGTTGTAGAGACCTTTGAGAAAATGGAAGGCGGAGCCACCGACGGCGCCCATACCAAACGCGCCGCCGATGTCATCGAGGATGCGATCGGGGCAAGGTTCTCTGGAGGTTTCTGGTGTTCCCATATCGCAAATTAGGGTTTCGGTGTGAGAAAGAGAAAGAGAAATAGAAAGGAAGAGAAAAAGGAGAATGAAATAAAGGGTCGAACGAAGCTCCCTTGCGGAATAAGCTGATTTTTCTTTTTGGTAACAAAATAAGCTGTTTTATATAAAAAAATATAAAAAAAATTGGATTAAAAATATTTTAGATATTTGCCTCTGAAAATAGTTAAGATTTAAAATAGAAAAATAAAGTCAAAAATTTTTTTTTGTAGTTTTTGTGAACTCGAATAATATCTATATTTAGTCCTCGTAACATAACTTAGTTATTATGAACAAGATAATCAGAACCGGACCGGACATAGAACCAGCATACTCATGGGTTCAAGGTTTAGAGATTCAACCGGGTTCAATTGGGGTTCAACCAGTGATAGTTAAATATAATTTTTTATTTATTTTATATATGCAATAATATACAAAATATTATAATATAATATTCATTAAAAGAATTCCCCAATCCTATCCCACAAGTTGATTTTTTTTTTAACTTTCTTATTGAGTTTTTTATAATCATCTTATATTTTTGAATTATAATATATGATTATTTCTTTATCTTTGAGGGGTAATATATGATTATTTCAAATATATTTGTTTTGACGTGATGATTATTTAAAATGTTAAAAGCCTATTTAATAAAATAATTGTTAAGGCCCCATTTGGATTGGCTTATTTTGAGCTTATGTGAGCTTATCTACTCCCATAAGCCTTTTTAAAGGTGTTTAGGTAAATAAATAAAAATAGTTTATCATAGTTTCATAAACTGCTTATGTCATATTTTAATAAGCCTAAATTTCCAGCTTACCCTTCGGCTTAACAAAGAGCTTATGAATTTATGTAACCTCCTTCGATTCTCTCTAGAACCACTTTTTCAAAACATATTTTAATTAAAATGTTAGTTATCTTTGGAGGTACATGAATAACAAAATTGTTATATATTTATCTTACTAAAGTAACACACGTAACTAAGAGTTTTTTTATTATTTTTTTGAAGGAAGATTTTCATTATTTTTTTGTAACGTTACAAAATGAAACTGGATAAACAAAACAAACTTAACTTGTCTTTTTTGGTAACAAACTGTACATTTTTTTTGG
>Ga0099826_10000360_pt1 | contig 21000 bp, 13 predicted proteins | sample Mtrugardesep15_FD_76830 | JGI IMG/M metagenome (GOLD analysis project Ga0099826, IMG submission 76830) | Root nodule microbial communities of legume samples collected from California, USA - M. trunc garden sep15 | ecosystem: Host-associated > Plants > Roots > Nodule | place: USA: California... | reverse complement strand
TATGTATAACCATATTAACCATGCTTGAAACATATTATTTAAATTATTATCTATTTAATTTAGTTTAATTAAAAATTCAAACCTGTCTGTTACGGGAATAAGAGGCATACTTGTGTATTCTGCCTTTGTACATGATAGCTAGAACCCTTCCATCATTATGCCAAGTTCTTAAAGAGCTGTATATTCTCTGATGGCAAAGATTTATCTTCTGTATCTTTAGAATGAAAAAGTTCTAAAGTTTTTTATTTCTCCCCAGGCACAAGAAAGAACTATATGAACTTATAAAAAAGCGGTCAGAGGAGGCGGACAATGTGAATGAGGTAATCAATAAGTTTGTATTTCATGAATAATGAGTGTTAGATCAGGATCAGTTTTTTTATTGCTTCATGGTTGATCGTTGTTGAAATGTAGTCACTTTTTCTATTCGTTCAAGGTGCCTATAAAATGGCAACCCTTCATCTTTAAATCACTATTAAAAATTACGTTTTTAATCTCATCCGAGAGAAGACTAAAAACATAATTTTTTTGCCAAATAATGGGACTGCACATGAATTAAATATTTATATGGACTAAATTTGAATGGTTGTTATTTTAATGGGATTAAAGACATATTTAAACCACCTTTTTATATATATTTGGTTATGCTTTTGCTTTCTGTTGATGATGACTTATTTAATTCCTTGACTGAATCTGTGTAGTTTTATAATATGGTGATCCTTCTCATTTGTAATGGCATAATGTATAAAAATATTACAGTCTCTAATTTTTTTGGAAAATTGGGACATGATCCTTGACAAAGGCATAATTTGGGATTGTGATAAGTTAAATACACATCTATATTTGTCTTTGCTAAACTCTCATGTTCTTCTGGAATTGTAGTATAGAATGCCAGACGCGTATGATCAAGAAGGTGGCGTTAATCAAGAAAAGAGATTTTCTGTGGCTATGCAGCGTTACAGGTTCTCACTTACCACATGATCTCCACTACGATTGAAAAAATATAAAAAGAAAAAGGAATCAGATATGAACTATTAACAAGATACCATTTATAATGTATTTTCTCTGATTTTTATCCCATGAATTTCCAAAAGGTACTTGCCTTTATTGAGAGTGTACAACATAACTGCTATCTTGTATTAAGAGTTGGGCATTGGCCCTATACTCTAACCTCCGCCATTAAGAGTTGGGCTTTGGCCCAATACTCTAACCTCCACCAGTCAGAATTCTGTTGGAGACAGTTAGCCACAGCTGACAGCTCATTAAGAAGTTAGTTACATCTTTCTATACTATAAATGTATCATTGTACTCCATCACATTCAGATTGAATATACAAGAATAATTCAGATTAAACTCTGCTAGATTCTCTCTCACTTTATCTCATTCTCCCTTTCTAACAACCTTATTGGACATCTTTAATTTTGTTTATCTGTAGGGATACTAATGCTGAGGAAAAGATGAATCCATTTGCTGAACAAGAGGCATGGGAGGAACATCAAATTGGTAAATATCTCTTCATTATTACGCTCCTTATAATATGTACCTTTTGAAAAATTAAATCCCTGTTCTTTTTCTGTGTTTTCATATTTTTGCATTCTTGATATTATCTTCTAGGAAAGGCAACACTGAAGTATGGGTCCAAAAATAAAAAACTAGCCTCTGATGATTACCAGTAAGTTGGTTCTTTTAAAACAATTGTTGCTCAATGTCATACTGTAATCTTGTTCTGTTGTTACGTATTGGATGACACTGAAGTTTTCATTCAGTGTGCTTTTATTATTTAGGTGTAGCATTGACGGTGATTCATTATGTATCTTTCTCTGAGTGCACACATTACTGATCATAAGCTTATTACAATTTATGCATGTAGGTTTGTGTTCGAGGACCAAATTGATTTTATCAAGGCATCTGTGATGGATGGAGATAAGGTATGTTAATGACTCAACTTAACTCATGATGTTTAATGGTGATATTGCTGTTTTTGAGCCAGACTTGCTTTGCAGTTTGATCACGACGAGATGGCAGATTCAATTGAAAAGTCCAAAGCAAAGTCTGCATCAGAGGCACTTCAGGTAGCATTTCAATAACTCAATTAATAAAGGCTTTATTTAGTGTTAGTGATTTGACAGGCACTGCCTTGCCAATGGTTATCATGATAGTTTTAGCCCATGCCCATGGTTTGAGGCAATACACAATAAAAAAGGAAAAGCTATGAAGTCACGTCTCTGTATAAAATCGCAACTGGAAAGATAACTCGAGGCTGCTATTATGTTGGTTTATGAAGTAATTACTAATTATAACGATGTTATTGAATTTTATTTCTTAGAGAAAGAAATGATGATTTGAAGCTGACTATTAGTTATCCATTTAAAACTTGAATGTTATGGATTAGAATCCTCAATCTTTTACAAGATTAATTCATTAAAGCTGACTACCGATGCATGTTATATTCATATACTTTTCCGACTTCCTTTTTCAGGAGGAGAGGAAAAAATTACCCATTTATACTTATCGGGATGAATTGCTCCAAGCTGTTCATGACCACCAGGCATGGTTACCTCCCTTTTTAATCTTTCTTTTTCCATTTTTTATTCTGATAGTTCTGCCTTATGGTTTTTAAGGAATGGATTTCATCTCTGTTGTCAATGAACTGTCTTTTGTTTTAGTTTGATTCCATTACTTTTTTATTCACATTTTCATGTGTATAATTGAATATCCATTTGAATTAACCTTCAATAATTTCCTTTAATAGGTACTTGTAATTGTTGGTGAAACTGGTTCTGGAAAGACTACACAAATTCCCCAATATCTTCATGAAGCTGGCTACACAAAACATGGAATGGTGTGGTTTTGATTTTTTTTATGTCTTTTTTATTTATTTTTTAATTTGTATGTTAATACAATAGGTTAAGTCATTTAAAAACTTCATTGGATATCCTTGTTATATTATATCTACTTTTATTTTTACAATTGGCAGATATTGTTGAGTTAATGTTACTTTGCTTAGTTGATATTTCATTTTATTTATATCGGCTTTGTCGTTGCCTACTATTATTTGTCATTTATGGAACAAATAGCTATATACGTATGTTTTATGGTGTGTTGCTTTATGATTGTGTCATTCTGTTGCCAATGGTTGTATCTTCTGAAGTTATCATGCCTTTCCTTGGCATTGGAAAGAAGTTTAAAATTGTTGTATTTTTGTACAGATTGCATGTACTCAGCCACGTCGTGTTGCTGCTATGAGTGTGGCTGCTCGAGTTGCTCACGAATTAGGTGTTAAACTAGGACACGAGGTAGGCTATCTTCATTTTTCAATATTATTATTTTATGTTCCGTGTTGGTTATAATACAAGCTATTTTCTTTAAAAAAAATTACTTCCTAAAAGATGGTACAAACTATGAATATGTACACTATGTGGGAAGCATGAGGTTTTCATTAATAAAGAATTAAATTATAAATATCTCCCTCTTTTTCCCAACTGAACTTTTCTAGTATTAGTTATGATTGATTTAAATTTTTATTTTTAAAGGTTGGGTACTCCATCCGTTTTGAGGATTGCACATCAGACAAGACTATTCTGAAATATATGACAGATGGAATGTTACTGAGGGAATTTCTTGGTGAGCCTGATCTGGCAAGTTACAGGTGATCATATATTGGATTAGGATTCAGGGTTAGGTTGGATGCTTTATGGTTGTTCTCTTACTATGTTTGCTAATATTGTAGTGTTGTGATGGTGGATGAGGCTCATGAAAGGACACTCTCAACTGATATCTTGTTTGCATTAGTGAAGGTGCCCTTCTTTTTTTTTTTGCTTTATAATCCAGATAATTTTGTTCCTTGAACAATCAGTATCTTGATTGGGGTATTCAAGACATTTTTTGCATGCTTTTGTGCAATAATTTGCTTGGCGACTGATTTGATGTTGATCACATGTATTATTTTTGTTCTAACTTGTCGTGCAATGATTCTTATTTTTGGTTACTGTCTATAACTCATCAAAGCATGGTCTTTGCTTATATCTGGATGTATTTGAAGTGTGTGCTCAGGTTAATCGAATAAATAAGCTGAGTTTTAGATCTAACATTATAATTTTTTTGACAGGATATTTCTCGCTTCCGACCTGATCTTAAGTTGCTGATATCAAGTGCTACACTTGATGCAGAAAAGTTCAGTGATTACTTCGATTCTGCTCCCATATTCAAAATTCCAGGGAGAAGGTATCCAGTTGAAATACACTTTACCAAAGCACCAGAAGCTGACTACTTAGATGCAGCTATTGTAACAGCACTTCAAATCCATGTTACTCAACCTCCTGGAGATATATTGATATTCCTTACTGGTCAAGAAGAAATCGAAACGGCTGAAGAAATCTTGAAGCATCGAACGAGAGGCTTAGGGACTAAAATTGCTGAATTAATTATCTGTCCTATATATGCCAACCTACCAACTGAACTACAAGCTAAAATATTTGAACCAACTCCTGAAGGGGCACGAAAGGTTGTCCTTGCTACCAATATCGCAGAAACATCATTGACAATTGATGGAATAAAGTATGTCATCGATCCAGGATTCGTTAAGATGAAGAGTTATAATCCAAAGACAGGAATGGAGTCTTTACTAGTGTCTCCCATCTCAAAAGCTTCAGCTATGCAACGAGCTGGTCGATCTGGAAGAACAGGTCCTGGAAAGTGCTTCCGGTTGTATACTGCATACAATTTTCAAAATGATTTGGATGATAACACTGTACCCGAAATACAGAGGACTAACCTCACAAATGTAGTTTTGACTTTAAAAAGTCTTGGTATTCATGACTTGTTGCACTTTGAATTTATGGATCCTCCACCTGCTGAGGCCTTATTGAAAGCCCTGGAGCTTCTGTTTGCTTTAAGTGCTTTAAACAAGCTTGGTGAGTTAACTAAGGTAGGTAGACGGATGGCAGAGTTCCCACTTGATCCTATGTTGTCAAAAATGATAGTGGTTTCAGAAAAATACAAGTGTTCAGAAGACATCATTTCCATTGCTGCTATGCTTTCTATTGGAAACTCAATATTTTACCGTCCAAAGGATAAACAAGTACATGCAGACAATGCAAGGCTGAATTTTCACACTGGAAATGTTGGAGACCATATGGCGTTGCTCAAGGTTCATTCACTTTTAAATTTTTGTGTTTAGTTGGTTATTGACTTGTCTATTTTTCGTTTGTACATTTTTGGAATTGACAGTGATAATTGTTGATCTCATTACACATTGAGTATTTGGTGTTAAGTATCAGCAGAGCCCCAACCATTAGTTAATTAGTTATAACTTGAAAGATAGAGAAATAACAAGATATGAATTATAGTAGAGAAAGAATAAAGATCTGTCTTCGATTGTGAAGTGGAAATTAGGATGGAGATCCTAGTTCTCTCTAATACAAGGAGTAGGATATTCCGTATTTATATCATTCTATCGATAAACACTCCTTTCTTTACCTCAGTTACGTCAAAATATGTCATTGTTCCTGTTGTGAACTTATCTTTTCATTTAGATGGAATGTTTTATAAATCAAATCATGAGATGCGGTGAGATTATTGTTGAGTTGCATGCATGTCTATCCTTGTTAGGTTGCAATTTACTATTGATATATTTCCTTGTTCTAGATTATTGTTGAAACTTATTAATAATTATTTTTTTCTTCAGGTCTACAATTCTTGGAAGGAGACCAATTATTCAACACAATGGTGTTATGAAAATTATATACAGGTATGGTTCTTTGCTATGAAAAGTAGTACTTATACGTGAATAAGTGAAAAGTCGTGGAGTTAGTAATGGAGAACATCAAGTGAAGTGAGGTGGTATAATTATTTAGAAATGTTTCTTTATTTTACCAATATTAAATTTAATTTGATACCCCAAAAAAAAAAAAAATTAATTTAGCCAATTTAATTAGTCCATATAACACAAGAAGTTTAATTATGTACTCTTGGTCATTTTAGATAAAGACTGATAAGATATATTTTTGCCGTTAAACCTACCCCCTTGTTATCCTTGTTGACTGTGGAGGTGCATGTTTTTGTGGTAGTTATTTTTTTGTGCTTGGTTGTTTTTTATTTCTTGTTCTTCTCTTGGTTTCTCTGTCTCTCTCACTATTTATATCTCGAGGTCACTTAAGATAATTTTTTAGTTACTGATAGTATCATAAAAACTTCTACCATAGTCTTTTCCCACCAGGTGGGGTTTGACTACATAGATTAAATGACACTGTAATGTCTTGTCATGAAATGTGTAAGGAGTAGCCATTTAAGGTTTAGGGTTTAGCGGCGTTAATATTTGTGGCATTTTTTTATTTTTTATGTTTAGGTAAGGAGCATGAAACGGGCGAGGGATATCCGTGATCAACTTGCAGGTCTATTAGAGAGGGTTGAGATTGAGCTTACTACAAATCCTAATGATTTAGATGCCATCAAGAAATCTATAACATCTGGTGAGCTTTAAAAACTTGTAATCATCACCTGCATTAAGAATCTTCTTTCATCCTGCTGATTCAAATTTTTATCCACTGCAGGATTTTTCCCACACTCTGCTAAATTGCAAAAAAATGGATCTTATCGGACACTTAAACATGGGCAGACTGTTCACATACATCCTAGTTCGGGGCTGGCACAGGTACTTTTTGTATATCGAATGCTATTAGAATATCATAAAATATCTTATAATATTATTTTAGATTATGTTGGAGTATCTTGAGAATCTCTTAGGATTAAATTTTATACTGTATTACTTACTAATTATGTTCTTCTTGATTTAAGATTGAGTCAATGTATTCCTATAAATAGATTAGTATTATCAAGTCGGTATCAAACATTTTTGACTTCAATATTTCTTATTATTTTCTCTCCTCTTATCTAAAATCTCACAACTAATATTTCTTATAACTCACTTGTGTGTTGTGTGTTTTTAATTGACTACTTCACCCTCCCCTTTCATTTTTATAACCTGGAGCTATCAAGTTCTTGCCATGGCGGGGTATAGGGAACAAAGGGAAGGGTTGGATCTACAATGGGTCTATTGTAGGCTGTGTATTATTTGCAAGAGGTTGATTTTACGATTCTGATAAGTGATGATGGGAGGGTCGAACTCGAGGGTCAATTGGAATAGACGGCTCTCGAATATCTAACGCTGAAGGTTAAGAGTTGGTAATAAATGAAACATACAGATTATCTTGTTGTACTTGAGTACTTGGGCAACAAACGCCGTTGTCATTGAGGTGGTGGAGAAAGGGCTTTCTTCAAAAAAGGTGGCATAAGAAATATAAAAATGAGTTGAAGAACAATATCACTTGTACCCTTTCTGCATCCACTAATAGCCAAGAAAGACTCGCTTTAAACAAATTATGAAGACTTGGAGTGAGATAGTGGACAAAGCATGTAGAACAAAAGACACAAGGAGAGACAAGGAAGAAGGGTTCAATAGGGAATAACAGGGAATGGAAATTTTATCATTTAATGAAGAGGATGTCATTCTATTAGCACTAAGTGCAAGGAGAAACAGGGAAGAAGGGTTCAAGGAACCTAAGACACAATGAGAAACATGGACGAAGGGTTCAATAGGGAATGAAGAAGAATGAGGAATATTATCATTTTGAGAAAAGGATGACATTCTATTTATCAAGTAACCGTCTTTAATCCCAACTTCACTCCAAATTTTAAAGGGGTATAGGCATGTAGCAGTCTCAATGATATGGCGGTATTTTCTTACTGCAGTACTGTTTTTTAAGGGGTATGAGACAAGTTTATTGATGCACCATTCCATGTGAGATAAAGTCATTAAGGGGAGAAGAAAAGTATTCTTTTTCATTATCAATATCTAAGATTGGAATAGAATGCCTATATCGAGTTCAAAGCAGTTAAGAGAGATATTCGAAGATTTAGACTGAGGATAGTGTGAAATGCTTGAGTGATTCGTACTCAGTAGATTGGAATGTATATATGCTTTTGAATTGATTACATGATGTTTGTTCAAGAAGAAACAAATACATACGTGCTAATTTTGAAGCACATGAATCAATCTAAACACCCTACATGAATCGGAACGTACACGAACCTAAGCACAAATTGCTGCTATTCCCAACTAGTTATTTTCTGATTCCAACAGAAGTCTTTTCAAATTTTTGGGAATAAAGAAAACAACTTTGAGAGCTCTTGCATTGAAAAAATCTACACAGGTCAATTGTGGCCTTACTCAACCTCATCAATGAAAGCGGTGATTCCTTAACCCTAAGATAGAATTAACAGAACCTGAATCTCTTAGATTTTGTCCCTACCAACCTCATAATTTCCATTTTGTAAGTAAGGGTTGCAATGCCGTTGCATAGACCTTAAATTCCTTTATATTGCGGTTGCAATTGTGGACCGCAACTTAAAACCATGGCGATGACCTTGTCTCAGAAAGGTATAATAGGGGCATATTAGTGACATGTTTTACAGTCTAGGGATGACAAGCGAGAGACTATGAATCATTTTCTGGTGATATGTACAACTATCAATATATATAGGCCTTTTAAAAAAAAATCCCCAAGACCAAAAGCTGTCTCACAGGCCCTAACTTAAAAATATCCCCCACTTAAAATCTCTCAATGCTTACGAGCCCCCACTTAGATAAACCCCCAAGACAAAAACCTGGCTCACAGGCCCTAACTTTTATACAGTACCAAAAAAGTTTGAAGTTTTTTTCTATTTGTGCATTCTCTAATTATTTATTTGTTTTTCCCCCAAAAAAATCCTCAAAAAGTTTAAAGGCTGGCAAAAAATATGGGGCTTTGAACCCCATGACCTGAGCCCCCAGAAAATAGTGATAAGTGGGGCTTACGGCTTACTAGGGAGCTTAATAAGTGGGGCTTAGAAGTTTGGGGCTTATTTGACAGCTCTAGTGATATGTACAAAAAAAGGAATGAAATTGTATAGACATATTTAGAACTCAGGAGTAGGATATTATAATTATCTATGGAACTGTCACAATCTAGTTGAAAAGGGTTTGTTTTGTTTGTGTGTGTGTATGTGGATGTCAATTTAAAGCATTTTGAAATGAAAAGATTCTATCAATTTTTTGTTGCATGAACATTCATTACAAATACTGCAAAGACTGGTCTTCTGTGTTATAAAAAAATATATCCAATTTTTTCTCTTATTATTTATTTATTTATCTTCCACTTTGTTTATACTTGAAGGTTCTCCCAAAATGGGTTGTGTACCATGAACTAGTACTCACAACCAAGGAGTATATGAGACAGGTATTCTCAACGTTTAAGTTATTAAAGTGTTGTATGACTTTTTTCAATGAATGCTTGGAAATAGCTGAAACTGTATATTCTTATTGCAGATCACGGAGTTAAAGGCAGAGTGGTTGTTGGAGATAGCCCCTCACTATTACCAGCTCAAGGATGTTGAAGACAGTATGCTCTCTTTCTCTTATTCTAATATTGCTCTATGCTGCAAAGAGTCCAACACAATTCCCTTGGATTCCTGATTTGGTTTAAAAAATTTGAGATCTTAGTTTTGTTTTTGATAGTCCATAAAGTGATATTGAGATCTTAATTGCACTACCTATTCAGTTTAGGACAGAATAGAAATGAAATGGCAGCTGTGAAGGATTCCATTGGCCCCATTCAATAAGCCTAAAGTAGGAAATTACACACACCCATCATGTTTCTATCCTTAACAGAATATTCATGTATATTCCCTCTCTCCGTAATTGACCTTCCCTCCCAAATCATTTTTATGGGTCTACAGGAAAAATACTTGCAGGGGCTTTCAGTGTTAGACCCAATGGCATTAGGTGCTTGATGAAAACAATTTAGATTGTTGTCGAATCGGAAACACAAGATCCGCTTGTTAGTTGTAGTTGAAATGTATTATGTGAAGTTTTTAATGGAATCTATTTAATAACCATTTTTGAGGTGTTGAGTTGGATAGATTGGATGTTTATTAGATACTAAAGCTGAGAAAGTATAAAAGAGTGATGTATACACGTAAACCAACCTAAGTACCAAATCGAGGAGAGCTCCATTGAAGATGCTCTAAGATTTCAAAAGTTTCACTCTTTACCTTTTACTCTTTATCACTTTAACAATATTGAATTTATATAGTTGATAAATTTCCACCAAAATATGATAAGTCGACAAAGGGTAGTTGTAATTAACTTTTTCAATTGAAATGTTCTATTATTTCTATAAGATCAACATAGAGTATTAACAGTTTTAAATTTGTTTATTATTCAGTGATCATATTCTTGATTTATGCTAGTGAAATTTTGAGATTCGTGTGAATAAAACCCTCTCCCTTCATCTATTGAGTTGTTGAATCAAATTTTGTCGCAGCTGGTTCCAAGAAAATGCCCCGTGGAGAAGGACGCGCGTAGAAGCACAAACAACTAGGACATCTCCAAGGATGCTTTGGTACTGAGAGGAATGAAGTACATTTGTTATAAGGTGGTTTTGCTGGAGGCGGAAAAATGTTGCTCTTAAAGTTGGAAGAAGATGCACTGTAAATACATTTCTTCTGTGAGCTGAGCTATTCATTATGAAGAAAAGAAAAAAAAGGAGAACGAAACACAAGAATGCTTATATGTATTATTTTTTTAATGGTCAATTTTCCTCATTTGGCGGAATACATATGAGCAGTAATGGTCAATTTTCCTCATTTGGCGGAGTACATATGAGCAGTGAGTGGCGGAATACAAAATTTGTTTTGAAATGTAATATTTATCATATCTCTTCTTGTATACACTTAAAGGTCTTGATTTTAGTAACCGTTGCATGTTGAACTCGCACCCCTTCAGCTTGGTGTGTTGGTGGGTAAATAATTTAGGGGAAATGATTCATGGGATGTCATTTACTGACAATTTTTGTCTTGTGCTCGAGATGGGTTTTCTGTTTTGTAGTTTCTGCTGTGACTAGTGATCTCCGACTCAATTCATATTATTGTTGCGTCAGTATTGTATAATTTTGAGAAAACTACTTTTAATGCACGTGATCGTAAATTGATTAGCCAAATGCCTTTGAGTATTGTTTTCTGTCTTATTTTGTTCAAAATGCAGAGCTTGTATGGTCAAATGTGCAAGGTTTTGTAGAACTATATATCTCCACAAGAATTTACTATGAAATTTATTTAGAGATTAAGGGGCATATGTGGTGGCTGTAAATTAGCTTTATTTTAAGATTAAATTATGGAAGTTTACAGAATGGTGGTTTCTCACTGGACGGTAACGATCATTTACACTTGGTTTTTCCTTTAATCTTGGAATTAGTTTTTTTGGTGGCAGGATAAATATGGGTGTTGTGGATACTGTGAGTTGATAAAATGATGGAATGACTTACAATCCAAATGATTAAGCAACTGGAACAATTGGAATGGAGAGATGTAGAGAGACTGAGGTAACAAAGGAATAGAAGATGTCATATGGATGGTTGAAGTGAATGCTAAAATTGATTCTGTTGGAGTGGATTTAAGTCAGTTAGTTGAGCTATTTGTTATGCAAATTGAGTCTATAATTTGGATTAACAAGCCATAAGTTAGACGTTTGATTTGTAATTTAGTACTAAGTTACTAACATGTAATTAATAAAATGACACCAATTAGCCACAAGAAACACAATCACAATAATCAACATGTCTAACCTTGCATGTTCTAAACCCGTAAGTAATCAACACGGTAAACTCAACCCTTCTGAAAATTAATGCATGAACATACTCTTATATAAGAGGTGTGTGAATATTTATAATGTAATTATATATTCTATCACATCTAATGTGTAAAATTACTTACAGTAACACTCAATATGTGACGAAGTATAGTTTAGTTACTCTATTGATCTTAAACTAAGTAGATAATTCTATATCGTTTATTCCTCTAAAAAAATCTACATCGTTTGTTGAACTAGGCAAATTCTTGAACTAATAAAAAAAATTCATTAGCTTCCAACAATGCTGTTAATCAAGGGAAGAGAAAGAAGAGATGTTTAAGATACCGAGGGTGCATGATAATGATAAATATGTGGAACACCACTCATTTAACAACTTACATAACTTTCGCACGGTGGGAGATATGAAACACTCACTCACCCTAGATCGGACCATCAAATCGCTCAATCTATTTGATGATATATACTAAAATGATTGGAATCTTCTACAATTTATAAACAGTTGAGGCTTTTTCCACTTACAAAAAATAAGTACTAAACTACCACCCTTTTGGAAATAATCACACTACTACCATTTTTTTTTAGTGGACACTAGTCACCCATATCGTCAGCCATAAATTACCACTATTGACAAAATTGTATCCTTACTGCAGGAAAAACGCATTTGCATTCAATAAATAAGCAAAATACAAACCATGCTTCACTCTAATAGCAATGGTTTCCTCACCTTTTCTTCTGTAGATTAAAATCACATACTGTAAAAGAACAAAAGAAGTCATTGTTATGCTTCCTGTGCTTCTCATTTTGCTTTAAAGCTCTTTGAAATACCCTCATAGTACTTCCTTTGCTGCTCCAAAAATCAGAATAAATTTGAATATAGATTTCTAAATATATTAGATTTCATGCAAGAAAGAGATTTAAAGAATGAACCATACCATTTCTGACACAGAGGGAGAGACTTTAGTCAGTGCTACCTCAAAATGCCTTGCCTTGACGGTCAATGTATCATCTTTTGTCCTGGTTGTGGTCCTCTTCTCCTCGAGAGCAGCCAATATTGCCTTGTCCATCTAATAATGGAGAAGAAAATCAGTAAAACCCACCCAAGTTACTTTTTCTTATAATCCTACCCTCATACCTGACCTATAATCAAACATGTAAAGTGGCTTCTCTTCGAGAGTTTGTTATAAAGATTTGAACCTGTAACCACCATGTCACATGGCAACAACCTCACTGTTGCGCCAAGGCTCACCCTTTAAAAAGAATAAAGAGATTACAATAACCAAAAAAAGAGCGCAGAGACAAACCAATGCAGCAAGATCAGCACCATTAAAGTTTTTACAAGCTTTCATTTTTGCAATGTCGCTCAAATCCACACTGGCATCAATAGGCTTAAGCTTAAACCTTGCATGAGTTTCCTTACGCCTTGCAAGAGTTTCCTTACGCCTTGCAAGAGCTTTCAATATCGAAACACGGTCGTCTGGGCTTGGAAGAGGGATATGAATAAGATTACCAAATCTACCTGGCCTTAAGATAGCACTGTCCATCACCTCAGGCCTGGAAAACGAAAAATTGAGTGAATACAGCAAGGTGTGAAGCAAAATAACTAATCATAAAATAGAGATGAAGAACCAAAGTTACCTATTTGTTGCACCAATCACGAAAACACCTGTATGTTGCTCTGTGCCATCTAACTCAATAAGCAACTGCAATTGCATGTAATTGAAAAGAGTATGATCTCATGTAATTGAAAAGAGTAAGAAGTCAATATGACAATATCTTTCAGCCCAAAAACTAGAAACTATTTTACCTGTTTCAATACTCTTTCAATAACCAGTGCACCTTCATTGGCATGTTTTGTTGTCAAAGCATCCACCTGAAAATGTCAAAAAGTAAATCTTAAATTCAAACTACTAAGCATACTGGCATATTAAATTCTACTAATGTCTAACCACACACGCCTTATACATGCTTATTGAGATAGTAAAAATCAACGTTTTCAAACCAAGCACAATGAACTCAGCACGTGCAGGAGAGGGTGAGGAAGGTTTACTTAACAAAGAATATGGAACAGAACAACAACAGATAGCAGTACATGATGAAATTTTAGAAAAGCATTTTCACTTACAGTTTTCAAAATTGAAATCAATAGATTATGGATTGATATGATATTATAGTTAATAAACATTTTTGTGAAGAGAGAACCACAAACCTCATCAAGAAAAAGTATACATGGTGCACATGCCCTTGCACGATCAAATAATTTCCGGATTCCACACTCGCTTTCTCCAACATATTTATTCAGAAGCTCAGGACCCTAAAAGACCAACAAATGCAATTCAATCGTTCAAAATTAATTCATCATCCGAGACAACGCAACATTCTATAACCAAACTATTATTGAGAAATGGATGGAATATTTAGACAGACCTTAATATAAATGAAATTAGCTCCGGCTTCATTGGCAACAGCTTTGCCAATCAGTGTTTTACCACATCCTGGAGGCCCGTAAAGCAAAAACCCTGTGTCTCGATCCAACCCAAGTCCCTGAAATAAATAAGTCCAATAACACTCAATCTTTGGATATTTAACTCCATCTTTAAAAACTAGTATTGCAGATGAATTTGACCAAAGTAAACGTATCAGAAACAAGAATTGATCTAAGAAAAAGTGATACAAATTCATTATGGTGCATTTGAAAATCTACTAGCTGTACAGTTCAGCAGCAAAATAAATGAAAAGGTGTTTGGATGTTCTTAACCGATCCAATCAGTGTTATACTCACCAGTGTTCCTCAAATTTTAATTCTGCTCAGGGCATTACAAAAATTAGCTGACTATGGAAACATATTTGGATGTTCTTAACTCTAATTTTGAAAACTAGTTTGGCTTATGAATTTGAACAAAGAAAATGTGTAAAACAAGAATTGATGTAAGCAAAAAACAATACAAATTCATTATGGTGCATTTGGTAATCTTATTGGCTGTACAATTCAGTAGCAAAATAAATGAAGTAGTTAAATTAGATAGTTTGAATTGCTTAAGAGAAAAACGACATCTCACTAGTTTTTAATTAACACAGAAAAACTCAACCAAATGATTTGGGTATGTCAGAGGTATAAAATCCGGCTTGACTATATGATATTTTTTTCTATCCCAAGACTGCTTGTGATCTAGGAATGAACATCAGTTAACAGAAATTGCATTAAAAAGCGTAGTATTATTAATCACCTCATAATCCTCGGGATATTTTATACGCCTTAGAATGTGGAGATCAACCTCCTCTTTTACAAGATCAAGCGCACCAACATCTTCCCATTCAACATCCGGAATGGGAGAGAATCCTTCTCTTATTAACGAAGGTTGTACCATTTTGATTGCTTCCTGTAACATAGGGGATGAAAATGTAATTAAATAACATAAATAACTAATAATAATTAAAAAGGGAAAAAATAAACAAATCTAGACTAGAGCACCTCAAAATCAGACATTTTGATTGCAAATTTTTTTTTTTGTTGAGGCGACCAATGCTCCTTCCACCAGCTTTCATCATCACTGAGATCATTAGATGATTCAGGTTCCATTTCATCCATTATCCTCTGAAATGCCAGCTCGACAACTTTGCCAACCAGAGCTTCTAAATCAGCACCAACAAATCCCGGTGTAGACCTGGCTATTTTTCGCATATCAATTGAACCATCAAGCTTGTGACTGCAATTTCGAGTATGCATGATAAGGATGTCCTCCCTCGCAGATTCATCAGGAATGCCAACAAGAATTTCACAATCAAAACGACCAGGCCTTCTAAGAGCAGAGTCAATAGCATCAAGCCTATTTGTGGCTCCAATTACAAGAACATAACCAGTAGGTTCATCAGAACTTCCTGAATAAGAAGCTTCATCCATGTAAGTTAATAATTCTGCCATAGTTCGTGTCTCTATCTGTCGCTGTAATCCTTCCGAAGCAATTGCATCAATCTCATCAATAAAGATAACTGATGGAGCAGTCCTTTTTGCTTTAGAGAAAAGCGCTGTAATGTTTTCTTCAGATCTCCCTAGTTAAGAAACACATACACATTCAAGAAACCAAAGTTTAGCATTACAGTAGTTGTGGAGGCAATGACAGTTACTAATTGCAACGACAAATACATGAGTTAGTTGAATGTTAAGTGGTTTATGTTTGGATACATTTATGTAAAAAGTTGTTGAACAATAAATTTCAGTTAAAAATCACGATTAGACTCAAACTACAAATCCTAGCTTCAAGTTAGAATCGATTATGGAGACAACATCAATTCTACCCATGAGCATCCAAACATAGACAAGTGTGACTTTTTCTATTACTTTATTCTCTCTCAGTCACGTTATCGGACTACATGTTGGCTTTCTGAATTTCAAATTACACCAATCTACAAAAAATCACCTAATTCTCCAAATCGAACAGGCTTAAGAGTAATATAAATGAAAGTCAACCAAAAATTGTTGAAGCTGTCAATGAAGATTGGTCCAGTCGGTGAGGATTTGGCACAAACTCTGTGAGGGTGTGAGTTGAACTCTCGCTGCAAAAGTTAAGGCCAACGTTACGACCTTGTTGGTGAGGAATATGTAAGTACCTCTGTTAGCCTTCTTTAAGTTTTGAGGCCTATCCTAACCTTGGTGAGCCATGAGGACCTAAGTCACCTAAACTAAAAAAAAAAAAAAAACTTCATTTCACTAAATGGCGTCAACTACATGAATCATACTTCGATCCAACTCATTAATGAGGCTTTAAAAAACGGTCCGTTACCGAGAAAAAGGCCGCGACAAAAGTATAGGTAGCCGACGTTACAGCTTTTACAGAGTGAACAAAAATCACAAAGAAACGCCGTTACAGCCGCGACGAAAGACCTTTACGGCCGCAAAAAATGCCGTTCATGACAATAGACATAGAATACGGATATTTTTTCAATTGAGATAGACGAAAATCATATTTTCAGTACATATTTGATCATAAATTACATAATGTTATCTCCTTATCTAGTTTAGAACTTTATATCTATCTCTAGTTCAAGTTATTTACGTTACTATCATTATTTAAGAGTTGTGCAATATTGTGATTAATTCACAATAACAACCGAAATCGCGAAATCGCCTCCGCGACCCTTATTTAAAACCTACTCCATTTAATCTACTCTTCTTACTACAGAAACAAAACATTTAAACAAAAACACGATACGTACCGGAAACAATGTCGGTAGCAGAAATGGGATAAAAGGGAACTTCAGCTTCATTAGCAACAGCATAAGCAAGTGTAGATTTTCCACAACCAGATGGCCCATGTAACAAAATTCCTCTTTTAGGTTTCATTCCATACTCTCTAATCAATTCAGGTTGACGCAGTAACTTCACACTTCTCTTCAATTCCTTAATTATCTCCTTCATCTCATTTCCAACTAAATCCTTAAACCTAGTCCAATCTTTTTCGATTCTTTCATCACCTTCTTCTTCTGCATCAGATTCAGTTTCATCTTCGGATTCAGATTTGTTAGAAGAAGAATCAAGAGCGTTAAGAACTAAGAAGCGCCTTTTAGGTACCGGTTCAGGTTCAGGAATCTTGCGTTTCTTTGAAGGAGTTTCATCATTGTTGTTGTTAGAAGAAGAAGCAAGAGCGTTACGAACTAAATGAAGGAGGGGTGGATCCGTTTTCCAGCTGTAATCGGAGTAAGTTTTACGGAGATAATCGGCGATTTCTTCGGCGGATGAGAATTTTGATTTGCAAGAATTGACTCTGCTGAGAAGCACTTGTTTGTAACGTGCCATTTCAACTTCTTCTTCAACAAAACCAATTCTCTTTCTTTTTCAATGTGTATCGTACTTATAGCATTTCATGATTAGGGTTTAACGGTCTTATGACTTACAAAGTTAGGTCACATGGATGGGTTGATTTTCATGTAAAGGAGTTTGTAATTTGAGCTTAACACAAACTTTTATGTATTATTGATATAATCATCATACTAGTTTATGAAAAATAATTTATGAAGATATAAATAATTTTTGTTAGTTAAAACTTAGGCTATATGTAGGACTAATAATGGACTGAACTAACTCAAATTTAGTTTGAAATTCGATTTGACAATTGACTCGTTGAACTTGAGTTGAAAATTAAATTACTTAATTAAATAAGTTAGACTTGAACTATACTTACTTCGATTTGTTTGGTTCTTGAACTAACTCGATTATATACACATACTTAATTTAAAATAAATAAATATATATATCGAAGGGGCTTATAATTAGATACAGAGAGAATAATTTTTTTTTCTTTTTACATTTAACCTTATCATATTATTTAAAAAAAGTTATCTTAACTTTTTCTAAGTTACAATGTTGACTTGTCAACTTTCCCTTTATTGGTTGGCTTGTCATAATGTTTTCCCAACTTTATCTTTGTTAAATCATAGGAACATAGCCCCTTCTCCTACTTGCTCTTGGTGCGGCGTCCAAGACTTTTCTCCATTATGTTCGTGACTGTACTTTTTCGTTAAAGTTATGGAACCACTTAGGCTTCACTAATGCTGATTTTTTTCTCTTTTGTTGATGCTCACGAATTGGCTTAGAAGGGGAGCTAAGGGTTGACAGTCTATCACTTTTTCTATTGAAGTTTGGTGGTCTTGGCAACATCAAAATCTTATGTGCATGGGTGGTGAAACTTGGTCTTTGCATCGTCTGTTTTGTAACATAAAGAACTCGATGGAGAGCATACTAGTCAGTTTTCCTCCTTTTGCTATTGTTGCTACGACTAACAAGTACATCAGAAGGAATAATAATATGCAATTCTAAACGTGGATGGAAGCTGTCACGATACTCTTACTAGAACCGGGTTCGACCGAGTTCTGCGAAAAGACTTAAGTTTATTTCTTGCAAGCTTCTCTGGTTTTATTCCAGGCTGAGATGATATCTTGTTGGTTGAACTTTATGCTATCTATCATATTATAACCATGACAAATAATTTGGGTTATGCGAAGTTTGCTTGCTATTCCAATTCTATTGTTTGCATTAATATTATTAATGGCCCCATTGCGAGGTACCATATTATGTTATCCTTATCCAAGACATAAAACAATTGCTCCATCAAATCAGTGTGAGGGAACCAATGCGAAGACTTCATTCAAAGCTTGGAGCTTCTTCTAATATTGATCTTCTTCATGGGTCACCCCCTGCTGGTCTTATAAATCTTCTCAGAAGCGATGTCGATGACACTTTGTTCCTCCGGTAATAGTTAGCTTTTTTCGTTTGTTTTGTTGCTTCTTCCATTAATAATCGAAACCAAAAACAATTAATTAGATTAAGGGAAATATTAACGAGTGCCTCCGGTACACTCTTTAAAAGGTAATTTTTTATTAAAATTTGTGTAATCAATGCATTGTAAATTGAAATATTTGAATTTTTGAAAGAATAATTTCTTATTTTTAAAGAGGAATACTAATAACACACATTTTAACACACTTTCCAACACACTCTCTTTTATTGGTTAAAATTCACACGAGTACTACCAAATCATGTGAATTTTAACCAATCAAAGAGAATGTGTTAAAAAAGAGTTCATCTTTGCTCCATTTACCCCTGTTCACATAATAGATGAATGACATGTGACAAAAATAGAACCAAGGGTTGAGATTAAAAGGCTAACATAAAATATTTGTTTAATGAATAACAAACCCCATGCGCAAAAACAACACAGACCGTCCTTCTCATCATTCATAGTTGCACAACCGTGAATTTTAACACACCGTCCCATCCCTCACCTTCTCGCCGACACCGTCGCCACCGTCATCCTCTGTCAATTGAACGGCGACTCTCTCCCTCTTCTGCTTCACACATTGCTTTGAAACTCACCATCAATTGTCACTGTCGCTAAACTCTCCCTTTTTTATTTTATCTATGCAATGTTAGTTGATGGATAAGAGTTAAACGTTACAACGTGAAACAACTAAATTTTAATACTAAGAGGGTAATTGATGGGCATGAGCTTTTATGTCTCCAAAAATAAAATTACACACCTTTTTTTATGTCTCCAAAAATTAACTCCCGCATGTTAAAATGTTAGAGGGAAAAAAATTAGCATAAACAACAATGTAAATAAAAGTAGTAAGTTCTACCTCCGAATTGAATTGATCGCAATATAAAATGTAAATGAAGGTTGTAATTGTGAGTTTTTCAAAAACCAAAATTTACACTCTCAATTTACTTTTCAAGAATTAAATCCCATATATGCATTTAAATCAAAAAAGGAAGAAAAAAATTTATTTGTAACACCATATAGCAGCAAAAATTCCAATTTTGAGAACAAAATATCATCGAATTAGGTTCACGGGGTTTGAAATTGGGAGAAAGAGAAACATACTATCATCAAAGACAAATCTCAATAAATAGAATTTTATTTTATTTTTTAAAATTGAGTGAAAACCAAACAAACCAAATTTTACCTAAACTGGTTTTGGTTTTTAAATTAGCTTTTAAAACCAAAAAGCAATGGCCCCTAAGTAATGAAATGATGTGTCTTGGTTTGCCTATATTAAAGGATACTAAAATGTGCCAAAATGTGGCTTCTAGGACGAGAAAACTATCAAGTCTCTCATAAGTGGACCGTCATCATTAGTGACTGGATAAATTAATAAAATACGGGATGTCATAAGAGTATTGTTTAAGGAATCTATTATAAGAAATTTTATATTGAAAACATAAGTCAAACACATGTAAAAGTAATAAATATACAAATTTTTATGCGAAAGTTACTATATTTTGTTGCTTAAACAATGTTCAAAGGGCACTTGTTATCGTTTTTCATAAAATAAATAAATGGTTCAATTGTCTAAAAGTCCTAGCTCATCTGACAAATGTCGAAATTACAAGGCCGGATGTCGTGACCGGATTCGAACCCGGGACCTCACAGTTGTGTGTGAGTTCATTTTCAATGGATTACCACTTCATCTAAAAAAAAAAAAAGGTTTCAATTTAATACTTTTTACTTAGTAATAATCCCTACCATTTGAACTAAGAAACTAGTAAACCACAAGAAATCACAGTGGTAAAAAAAATTGTTTATTGAAACATCTCTCTTTCTAGCTTTTTATCCGCAAGTAATGCAATGGAAGATAAATTACCAACATTGGCAAATAATTGTATCCTTATAGCTGGAAAAATGCACTTTCTTATAAATAACCATGCTTCATTGTAGATCAACATCACCTTCTTTAAGTTTCTTCGAAACACGATCATAGTACTTCCTTTGCTGCTCCAAAAATCAGAATAAATTTCAATATATATTTCTAAGACTAATGTAGTA
>Ga0099826_10000359_pt1 | contig 21024 bp, 12 predicted proteins | sample Mtrugardesep15_FD_76830 | JGI IMG/M metagenome (GOLD analysis project Ga0099826, IMG submission 76830) | Root nodule microbial communities of legume samples collected from California, USA - M. trunc garden sep15 | ecosystem: Host-associated > Plants > Roots > Nodule | place: USA: California... | reverse complement strand
TTTTTTTTTGAAGGACTCTCTCCATGATTTTGTTCTTTGCCATAAGCTATCTTACCTTCCATGAAGATGTGTTGATTTTGTTCTTTGCCATCAAATTATTTTCGTAAAATTTCTTCAATTAGCGAAGAAATTCATTCATCATTGTTATTGAATCTGCAGGTTAATTAAGAAAGTATTCATCTGGTTTACAATTCCATTTGTGCACGTCGACGAAGTTATTCAAACGGCAAAGAACAAAATCATGAGAGGATGAAGTTGTTAATACTGCAAATAACAAAATCATGGAAGGCAAAAGCTATCAATCAATACCAAAAATAAAGGAAGGTCCGAACAAAAGCAGTTATTAAAGATTTGATTTGGATTTTTCCATTTTAATTCACTTGTGTTGATGTGTCAAAAATATTAATTTTAATTGGTTGACGTTGTAAAGTAGATATAATATGACCGTCTATTCTAATTAATCTCTTTAATTAATTTTAATTTCATCGATCTCAATTCATTATCTAGTTTCCATTTATGATAATGATGAATGTTGGTTAACAATGACAATTAAAACAAATTTTTCTCTCTTTCACTTATACATTTGTCTTAATTTGTATGAGATGATAAAATGGTTCAACTATTTTAAGACGGTGGAGTACATTAATGTAAACGTATTTTAGGTACAATAACATTAAGAGGTTCAAGAGCATTAGTTAAGGAAACAAAAAAAAATATGTTAGTTTTAAATTGAAAACATTTTTTACACTTTTAAACATTTGATTACACAAGTTTCAAACAATTTTTATTATACTTGTTTCCTTAACTAGTGACACCATGAGACAATAGTTAGCATTTTTCTAAAATTAAATATGGTAAATCGGTTAAGTTTTGCATATATTTGAAACCATAAGATACAAATTTTTCGTTGCTTGTATTTCAAATTAGAAGGGATATATTTTTAAAATGCACATATTAAAAGGAAGGGTTAGATAGAGATAAATTGTCATGACTTGGGCTAGGTAAAGAGAAGAATAGAATAGGTTAAGTAGTTTAACGACTATGAATTTCCTTAATTCCGGAGTCACACCTTTTCAAAAGAATATAGATAAATTTATTAAAATGAGTAAAATACGGGATCACGATTACTTGCAGTTACAACTTATACGCATTCACATATTTGTTTTTGATAGTTGTTTAATTAAGATCGGACATTCTAGATTTTAACTTGACATTTTAAAATATATAACAAAAGCTCAAGTTTGATTTTTTTTAAACCATTAGATCAAAATTAAATGACAATCAATATCTTTGATTGCGTGAATGCGGCAAAAACCTGACTACAATGAATCAAATATAGTTCTATCAACAAAGAATTAATGAATCAATACTAAAAATTAATATGGAGAAAACATTTTTTAGAATATTTAGCCATAATTTTATTCTCTTTAAGTCATGTATTTCCTCTTCATTGTAGGTATTAGGTACCATATTTTTTAGAATCTTCCTAACAGTTCTATGTAGAACTTTATAGAAAAGGTGTTCGTGTTACTCATACTGCTTGCATCACAATTTTACAACCATTTATGAGTCAATTATATTGTGGTGTTCTCGACAACTCATCGCCAAGAGAGGCTCTGATTCTAGCATTCAGAGGTGTTGATAATAAGGTTTTTTTTTTTTAAGGAGTAAGGGTTGGTCTTATGTAAGTGAAACAAGGCTTCAAAATTTGACAAATAGAGAAAAATAAACTTGTATATACGGCCACAATCCGTTACTAAATGTCATTTTTTTTAAGCTAAAATGTATTTTTGGTCCCTCAAGTTTCACAAACTTGCGATTTTGGTCCTCTGAGTTTAAAAATAACACTTTTGGTCCTTTAAGTTTTACCCCCTTTGCAAATTCATGGTCCCCCTTAATTTTAACACAGTCAAAGCTGACATGGCGTTATTTTTTAATGTTTTTTGTTGATGTGAATATTATTAAAAATAAATTAAATCTAGCTATGATAATTGCAATTTATAATAAAAGAAAAAACATAAAACAATGAGAATTCGAAAGAAAAAACGTAGAGAACTCAAAATTCCATCTAATTGTAATTTTTATTAAAAACTATTTCATCATTTTGGTGTGGGTTGTGTTTATGTTTTGACCACGTGGAGGTTCTAAAATTGGACCTGCATAATTTTACAGGTTGTAAGGTGATTTTTTTTTTAACGTATGAAGGTTGGAAGATTGGTTTATTTTGCTAAATAAAGTTATTGTTAGACAAAGTCATAATACTTAATTCATTAATTTCATTCATTGACAAACAAAGACAAAGAATTGTTTCAAAACTGGAAACAGTGATTGTTTATGGAGAATAAGAAAGAATAACAATGGAGACTTGGGTGTGGTAGAAAAGGAACAATGAAGATTTTTGGGTATTTAAGGAGAAGAAAATAAGAAAGATGAGAAATAGATCCGTTGCATAGAAACAGTCATGTGAGATTTTTTTTACACGTCATCTGCTTATGTGTCAACTTGTTTCTGAAAAAAAGTGTCATGTTAAGTTTTGACTGAGTCAAAATCAAGGGGGACTATGGATTTGCAAAGTGGGTAAAACTTAAGGGACTAAAAGTGCTATTTTTAAATTTGGGGGACCAAAATCGCAAGTTTGTGAAATTTAGGGGACCAAAAGTACATTTTAGCCTTTTTTTTATAAGTAAAAGTTTGGAAGATAGCAATTTTGATGTCAATTATGTCTTATCCATAAATATATGTATGAGTAGTGATATTTGAACAACTCATTTTAGACAACTTATGTGACAACTTTTTTTTTTTCTCTTTTCATTAGTCAAAAAAATGGAGAGAGAAAAAAGAAGAGAGAAAATAACAGTATAATATGAGTATGAGAGAAAAAGTTGTCAAAAGGTTGTCAGAAAATTGTTGTACAAATATCATTTCTTTATATGTATATTTGTTTGTGGCTAAAAGTTATGTTTAAACCATTGCTCATATATTTAACTACAACTTAGTTGTCTATCACTATAAGTTGTATTAGATTTTTTTTTTATTTTTTTTAAATAAAAAATTGTCAATTATTATAGACCTTTGAATTATCGGAGACAGCTTTGTTATAATTCAATAAAATGAAAGTTAGCTAATTTGTTTAACTTGATCTATTTTCCTATTTCAAGATATGTTGTGTTGTAAATATGGAGTTCTATCTAGAAATGAGGAAAAAGTAAAAAGGTATCATTTGTTAGTGTGCAGAAATCTCCAACATGGTGGTGTATCTTTTGAGTTAAAAGTTGTAAGATAATTTACAAAAATTAGGTCTTATTTTATAAGACTTGGCATCTTTCAGGTATTATTATTGTGGGAAAGAATTCGAGTACTTAACGAGTCTGGAGATCTCATATAAGCATCTTATATATCTATGGATCCACACATCTTTAATATTAAAAAAATAAAATATTATGATATAGTTTTCTTTTAAGGAATTATGATATAGAGTTATTAATAAACTTCTTCAACAAAAAAAAAAGTTATTGATAAATGAGTAGTGGGTTTCATTTAAGAAATTTGTACGAGGTGTTTGGTTGGAAAAATAGAATGTTTATTACTTTTTTTCTCAATAATTGCCTCTCACTCTCTCTAGCATTTTTTGTCTATGTCAAATGTCAATACAACATTTATTATTTTTTTCTTTGTTATAAAATTATTTTTTGAATTTCATTCAATTTAACTGCTTCACTAACTATAATTAATAAATGTGTTTTAATAAATGATATTAACTTTACCATTGAAACCAACATAATCATTTTTTTTAAATCGTACATAAATTTTAGACGACTATTATTTTGAAACAGATGGATTAAATATTACTGTTAAAAATTTACAACTGAATAATTTGTGCACATCAGATCTATTTAAATACTTAAAAATAAATTTCTCTAATATAGATGCTTAATGTGGAGTCCTCTAATAAAAAACAAGCCCAGTGGGGACAAAATACATGATCCCCACCTCTAAGACATTTATGGTGTTTTTATATATTCATTTCAATTTTTTTGATAAAAAGTTTAATTAAGTTGGGTTTTGTAAATTCACAAGAATTACGAAGATTGCAGGATCAACCAAGGCTCACAAAGATCACAATTTACATACCATTTTATCAACAAAATAATTCACATCGATAATGGGAGATATCTAACTCCTTATAATGTCCACATATTAAAAAAAATAAAAATAATTAAGGGAGGTCCACATATGTTTTTAGGGAAAAGTCCATATATGAATTTTTATCATGTTTCCAACGCTTTTGTGATTTGTCTAGTCGAAGTTGGCATTTTGTGTAAGACACATTCTAGAAATTGATCGAGCATACGATTTAAGTAAGTTTTTTTTTTTTTATAAAATTTAATTAAGTTGATTCCCACAAAATTAATTAAGTTATTTTACATTATACTTTAACTGGTTGCTATTATGAGACCAAATGTATAAACAACTCAATCAATTTAAAAGTTTTTTTTTTATAATAATGATGTGAGGAACTATATCACACTAAGTTTTCCAAGTTTGTTGTTCACTTATTTTTCTGTCGGGATTCAAATAAGGGTCTTGTTAACGAGTGTTTATGAGACATTTTTTAAACATTCTAAAATAAGCAATTATTTTTTTATAAAGTTAAATATTTTGATTTCTGATGTAATGATTACACACTTTTCACAAATACTTACTACTTATAGCCTTTAAAAAATGTCTCAGGAACACTCGTTAATATTTCCCTTAAAATAATTATCTTTGAATGTAAATGAGTATGGATACAACCATGGACAGATACATGATTAGTGTTTTGCTCTAGCTAAAATAATCGTGTAAAAAAAGTTTGTGATGAAAATGAAGATTATGTACTATTTCACCTAAAATATTATGGTCATTGTGGTATGAATTAATCACAACATCGCATAAACCTTATTAAATTGATTTGTACACTTCACTTTTAAACAAATGTATAAGGATTTTGACATATTTTCCAACAAAATGAAAAAATAATATAGAAATTAGCAAATTAAACTAGTTTCGCATGAGGAAACAGAAACAAACAACTACACGGTAAAAAATCACCAGCTTATCAAACTAAACATACAAATGTCCTTCCCTTGCTAAAAAAGTAGCTCAAAACATCTAACCTGCATATCTATGAAGCAGTGGAGTACTCAAAACTAAATGTAGCAAAATGAAGGAAAATAGGATGCGATTCCATTTTGTTACTTCCTTCGATCTAAAATATAAGAGAAGAATCTTTTTTTTTTTAGGTTCATAAATAAATAATATATATAAATTATAATACGAACTAAATACGTTATTTATTCAATGAACCTTTTAAAAAAAAACTCTTGTATTTTAGGATCGGAGGGAGTAGTGAGCACCCTCCGGTAGTCTATTAATAGAATTGAACATATAAGAAGACAAATTGAGAAATCATATTTGGGGGACACAAATGTAGGTTGTTATTGGAAAAATCACAAAATAAAAAGTTCCATAAAACGGAAGGACAACTACAAAAGAAGTAAAAAAGACATAAATAACTCACAAAATTATGGTTGGGTACTCATGTCTACATTTACAATTTCTCAACAAAATATTTGTTACTCAATCTACAATTTTTCCTACAATTTTTTTTGGACAAAAATGCAAACCCTCTAAACTCTCGCACAATTGTAACTTTTACGAGGACAAAATTGTGTTGAATAGAAAAATTGTAAGCTTCTCTCAATTATAATTTTTGTCACTTGCATTCATATTGCAGTTGAGAAAAAAAAATTGTATGAAAATCGAGACAAAGTGAAACCAAAAAATTATTAATTATGGGATCAAAATAGTAATTTAGTATAGAAGATTTTTGGGAAAGAAAAAGTGAAAAACATTCTCATAGAATAATGTGGGAATAAAAGTTACGGGAATAACTTCATGTGTCTACTCATTTACCTTCCCTTTTTTTTTTTTGTAGAAAGACGAAATGACAAAGTCATTATAAACTCACACACATAGGTGGAGGTACCGGGGTTCGAACCCCAATCATGGCATCCGGCCTAACAATTTCGACATTTTGCCAGTTGAGCTAGGACTTCTAGATTACTCATTTACCTTCCAGTTATGATGGTTTCGGAAGATATATAAATATTAACCAAACATATATTAAACTCTCATCTTTTATTATTTTGTTTAGGGAAAAACTCTCATCTTTTATGTTTTTCAGAAAAGTTATTCCAAAAATAAATTTCAAACAAAGAAACCCTAAGAATATCACGATTTCTTTCTTTAATGTAGAAAGGGATATATCAAGTTATTATCAACACATTCCTTTCAAAATAAGTTATTATCACCCGATCTAATTGAATTTGACATCTAAGCTGATTTCAAAGTCCAAATGTTGCTGGCTTGAAGATTTTCACTGTATTATGCCCAACAAGCCTTTTTGGACTTGTTTATCTTGTTTTTGGTTTCTTGAACTTGTTTGTTTAATAATAATTTATTTCTTTTAGAAGAAAAATCCTTTTTTTTTTTTTTATAATTTCGTCATATTAGCAAGATTATGTTTATTTTGATTTTCTGTGTTTATGCATGTGATATGTTTTTGATATCCTGTCTTAATATGATGTTTAGTTTATTCGGGTTGAATGATTAGCTTTAATAAAATACAGATACAATAAATAATTTTGGCGTCGTCAATATTGTAGATATGGAGACATAAATATTTCTGAAGACTTGAATATAATCATATATGTAAGCTTATTTACTCGACTGGTTTATGTTATTAATATGGATGATGTTAGTTTGTTTGCAGATTCATGTTTTTTATTAGCAATTTTGAACTTGTATTATATTGATGAGCTATATTTTATTTTTATTTTCAACCATATTATATATCAACAATTAATTATCCATGAATAGAAGACAAGCAAGCAACAATGCGCCGCTAGACCTTTTTCGATGGCAAAACCAATCCTCTTAAACACAACATTCATGAACCTAAGAGACATGACATTGATATGCATGACATTTTGAACTCTATGTAGAATGTCAACAACCTTTGGTGTTAGAAAGCCAAAAGTGTTAAATGTAAATGTTATAAGAGTATGTTGATTGTTGGAACACGTTTTCTCATGTTTGGTCACTCTGCTTTTAGGGTTGTCTATCATACCGAAAAAGCCCCGACCCCTAATCCCATAAGTGGTAAAACCCTTATCAAGTTCACACACGCATGTTTTCCTCCCACCCATCCATACACCATAACATCTGCATGCCTAAGTGTCGATCTTCTATCTATTGAGTCAATCAAGAAGTTAACTGACGCTTCCTTCTTCATTGATACTCTCGTCCGCCTAAATTGATCAAAAAAGGCATCCCTAACAAAGCCATGTATGTACTTAAAGTCGAGAAGCTCCTTACAATGAATTACATGCTACCCAAAAATATCCAAGTACACCTTACAACAAGCAAGGAACACCTCATCAACATGAAATAATTGAATCATAAGGTGAAATCTAAGGATAGTACGGTACTCTATTGGTCACATATGCTAATCTAACCCATCAATAGTAGACATGACAACAAAACCCGCCCCCCACCCAGACTCGGTCGCCCCGCCTGAATTTAACGGGGAAAAGTCTATTTAATTGGGTGCGGGTGTGGGGGAAATCTTGGTTTTCAGTACATGTGCGGGGTCGGGGACGAGGGATGCTTATACATGCCCTGCACCCACCCCCACCCCGCACCCGCTTTTTGAGATTTACTTTATTAAATTTTATAATCTTATTTCCATAAGCACCAACTTATATTAATATATTATTACTCTTTAGAAACATGTTTATTATAATTATTTTGCTCTTTTGAAATAAGTTTATTAGATCTTTAATTATTAAAATAATTATTGTTTTTTGTTCCTATGAAAAAACATGCATTTTTTAAATATTTTATAAAAAATAGTTTTCGCAAGCGAAGGCGGGGTCGGGAGGCCCGTCCCTTGGGGGCAGGGTTGGGTGTTCAATTTTTACCCTCAATATGATTTGGGGACTGGTGCATAGAAGCGGGGGCGGGGACAATGATGTTTAAACTTGCCCCCGACCTTCCCTGTTGCCATGCATAATCAATAGGGATAGCTAGAAGAAAATCCAGAGCATGTGTTGCTTGAAAACACCCTAAATTTGTCTTCCGTCTTGTGGTCATGTTAAACTTAACTTTCATATCTTGAACACTTTTACTAAAAAAGGCACTCGCCAAAACACGGTCTGCTTTAGAAGGGACGATGTCCTTGCAAGTAAATCTTCTAACGTTGAAATCTGGAATCGCTCCATGAAGACCATCCAAAGCATTGTCAAAATCTGAATCCATACCACTTATCCCATTATCTCTCAAAATATGATATTGTAGAACCCAAGATTGTGTCATAGAAGCAACAAAAGCGTACAAGGAAGCTTCTACTATTGAGTACAAACCCAACACTCCGAACCTAATAGGCAAAGAATTCAACCTTCATTGAAGGTCCCCAAAGAAAGGACCTCTGCCAACCATAATGTCCTCAACAACTCCACACAACTCTTTATCAAATAACATAGTCGCGCGCCTCCATGTGAATCGATTGGCACGACCTTAGGCCAAAGAAAAGTTTGGTATACACATGCATGATTGAAACAAAATAATCTCACTCTGAAGATCCCTTAACTGTGGAAGAAGGTGCATTAACTCAGCAGCTCTGAGAGCTATCTTCATGGTCAAACACTCGATAAAACCTTTATCTCGGCTAACTGTCCCTCCGAGCAATTTCACCCCTAACGTCGACCTTCTAATATCCGAAGGGAACAAACCCTCAAGATGCTTATTACCATCACATGAAGGCCAAATATCTCACTCTTAAAAATATTCAATTCAATGCCCAATTCTAGCTCAAATTCTCGAATGATGTCCAAAGCTTTAGCTATCTCTTCTGAATCCCCTACAAGAGTCTCATTATCAAGATATCAAGCATGAAGAAGAAGCTTCCAAATATCTTTGGTCTGATGAATTAGAGGGTGTAACACAAGAGAAAAAAGGAGCAGTCTTAATTGGCCGCCTCATTGCACTCTAGTGGCAGACACAATATATCCATGATCAAGGTATAATCCTACTTCTTATCCAGAAAGAAATAGACGGACATCTCAATCTCACCACACACAACAATGTCGCCTAGTCTACAAAGTTGAAAGCAGTTGAAAAATCTACCATGAGCATAGCCAATGAACCATCTCTATGTCATTGGCTCAACACCCTGTTCACACTGTGCAAAATGGCCTCTGCACCACCTGAAACCCCAACACCAAATTGAAATTCATTGAGATATTTAGCCATATCTTTACCAACTTTGGATTCTAGTCGCCTCCAAATAGTACCTACTACAACATGGCGTATTCAAGAATTAGGCTTTAACAATGGTGTAAAGAGTGTAGAAGCTACAAACTTTACTAAAATCAAGGGACATCTTCCTCCTAGCCATAGGTTAACCACTATAGTGAGAGCACATAAAAGATCTCTCGTCACAACTGAACCTCCTCCACACAACGCGTCTAATAGGTGTTGGGCTCATAAACCATCTCTACCACAAGTAGAGGTGTCAAATGGGCTGGCCCAGTCCATCCCGGCCTGGGCCCGTCTACATAAATGGGCCAGCCCGACCCAACTCATTTATAATTGGACCGCAAATTATAGGGCCGACCTTTATGGGCCATGGGCCAGCCCGACCCGTTTATTTTTTACTTTTAAAATTTATTCACTCTTTTTATGTATTTTTAATATATTAGTCACTCACCACTATTTTATTGCTAAAATATGATTTGATGTACATAAAAGTATAAATAATTTTTACATTAACATTGAATATTAATGAAACTCTAGATTATTCATACAATTAAATAAAATTAATAATTTATAAACTTTAAAATTTTAAAACTTTAAGCTAAATTCATTCATTTTTATTTATTTAAATATTTTTTTGTTAATTAGTTTTAAAATAGTTGATAATTTTTTTAAAAATATACTATTTTTTTTAACAAAAATCAAATTAAATAGGAATAATGGGCCGACCCAAAGCCTGATGGGCCAGCCCAGCCCGATTTTTGCATGGGCAAATAAGCTTGGGTCAAAAAAGCTCGATTGCATTTTTGGGCTAGTTTTTGAGGCCCGGCCCGAGCCAAAATCACGGGCTAATGGCCCGACCCATTGGCTTGACCCATTTTTGACAGCTCTAACCACAAGATGTCCCTTTAGGGAACAATTTAATGCACTTGAGAACAATGTCACCTTCAACCACAAAGGGAGCTTTAGAAAACATGGTGATCGACATAGAGGGAGGTGACATATACGAGTGTTTGGCCCCTAAAATTTCCACAGTATCTTCATTATATGTGGCTACTTCGGATGACCCTAACACCTTCACAATTGTTGTGAAGTTCCCATCAACAACCTTACGGAGGCATTGCTTGATGTTATGAACCTATCTTTTGTCTTTCTTCTTAAAATAATCTCCTCTATTACCCATATCATCTTGTCCAGACCCGCCCAACACACTATAAACCAACTTGGCAAAACCATCATCTTATCTCCATTTAGCCAAGCAACCCAAAATATGATGTTGTAGTGACTTTCGAATTCCAGACCTGTGATCTTCCCTTGTATAAGGCTTGAACACTTGTAAGATACAACGAGCAAGCGATAACAACCAAACCAAGGAACCTACATAATCAGGATCAACATCCACCCGATAAAGAGCATCTTTTAATGTCAGAGAGGATACAAGACAACAACTTTGAGGAATACTTTTCACAGTGAAGATAGGTACTTGGAGGACTTCCTTTAACAACTTTGCCTCCAAAACCATACCTTCATTTGCACCAATAATATCGAGTCTTTTCTAGATGGTTTTAAAATATGTACAATGTGACTCATGATCTCCACTCTCTTATCAGTATCATGAGCCATACCATCAGAATAATGACATGCACGACTCATGGCATGATAACTCATACACATTCCACACATACATTGCTTAACCATCCTAAAAGACTCCTCCAAAGCTAAAATAAATTCCAATCACTCTTAAGGGCTTTTCATAATGTACTTTTCCGTTTGTTAGTACGAAGGTGTATCGACTTAAGATGAGACACCAAACGAGAAATACCCTTACTTCATTCCTCAACATAAGGTCAACAATGGAACCCCAATAATGGATGATTGAGACCTCCAATTTGAGTAGAAGTCATTTGGCAATGCAAAATTGTTCCTCTTCTCTACACTATACAAAAGAGTTTTGAAAATCCAAACATTTAAATGTTCCTAAAATTACGTTTGGGAGAGGAGTTTCAACAAACATATTATGGGAATGGGTGAAATAGTGCATTTTGACATGAAAAATTGATGAGGAAAGTGTAGGTATTGTAATGATAGATGAGTGATGAAAAATGAAGGTATTTGAGAAAGTTTATGCACCTATTAAACTTATCCAATAACATGATTTTGCAAATGAAATTAAAAAGATTGAAATGAATGGAGAAAGTTTTAGAAACAAAAAAGACAAATAGTTGGTGGATGAAAAAGAAGTAATTTGAAAACATGGTTTGCATGGATATATATGGGGTAACTCAAAGATTGAGTTGAAATTGGGTTGAGATTTGAGGGTTCAAATGAGTTTGTAGAAAGGAAAGAGTTTGTTGGCGTTGTGTAAAAAAGAACTAAAGGAAAAGGGGGAAGGGGGAAGATGAAACATAGTTTTGAAGATGGAGAATATGAAATAAAAGATGAAGTCATGATAAATTTGAAAGAGAAAGGGGAAAAACTTGGGGTTTGAAAGAAGTAGAAAAAAGGTCATCTGAAGAGAACAAAAAACCTCATTTCATAGCCTATGAAAGAATTTCTATTATTTTAAATAAATGAATATCTTTTATTTTTATAAAAAAAACTACATATTTTAATTTTTTTTTAATATTTTCATACTCAAAACGACCTTCGTAACCTTATAATTTTAGCTATCAAAGTGAGTATATAATTCTTTTGGGTGAATAGAAAATGATTATTTACCATTATTCCCTTTTATATAAAAAATAAAATACGATTATTCAAAAATTAATAGTACTAGATTTATCTTTTCTGTTTATCAAATAAAAAAAAAGTCTATAAATCTTAGCTCAACGGATAAAATATCAAAATCTTTAGGTTAAATATCATGATTGAGATCAAATTCGATACTTTCAATTATATATGAGTTTATAATAACTTTACTTTTCGTCTATTCAAATAACATTTTATTTTTCTTTTTCCAGAAAATGGAAACAGCCCACCCAACTCCTCCTCTCCTACTTGCAATTACAGGACAACAAAAGCAGTTAAAAAAACAACAGTAAAAATAAAAAAACTTTCTCAGCAACATTAAAAAAACATCATTAATCAAACAAAAAATCTTACACACACAACTTTTTTTTTTTTGTTGAAGAACACAAAACACAACATCTCACATTCTTCTTCTTATTCCTCTCTCTCACTCTCTCTCTCTAAAAAAATCGATTTTTTCAGAAACGAATCAAACCCACCAATGGATACAGAAACAGAAACAACGAATCTCACTTAATCAACCAATTTTCAAAATTAGGGTTTCATTCTATTCATCTTCACAAAACCTAAAGAAGAAAAATTTGAGGAAGAAAGAAGAATGATGCAGAGGGTGTTGGGTGGACCTGGAACAGTGAGTGGATTCTTGTTAAGATTAGGACAATGTGCATTTGGTGCTGCTTCCATCAGCGTCATGGTTACTTCTTTTGGTTTCTCTACCTACACCGCCTTCTGGTAAAAAAAATTATTTATTTCCTCCCTCTTTTTAAGTTAAAAATTAAATTTTTTGCATTTTTTTTGACTCAATAATTTGTATGTTTCTGTATTTATTTGCTATGCTGATTTTGAAATTAGGGTTTTTTTAGTTATGGTGTTGGATCATTGTTTGTTTGTTAAAAGTGGTTAGAGTTGTGTTTATTGTATGGCTTTATTTAGGGTATGTTTGGATTTGGATAGAAGAGTTTGAAGGACAAGTAGTGTTGATTAAGTAGTTAATGTTTAAGATGTTTGTTTCTGAAAATGAATAATGGGTTTTATGAAAAGGATGTGGCTGATAATGTATTAATGCTAATTTCTAAAGTTAGGAGAATGATTAGTTAAAATGGAAATTGTTTTCCTTATTAAAAGTGAAAATACCCTTAAAATATGGAAATGAGTTTGTGATGGTTATGTCATTTGGGAATAAGTGGGTGGGTGGGGTTTTTACTAAGTAGGACAATAATGGGCTTCTGATAAGGTGAATCGATTAGAAGTATCAAAATTTGATCTCTGTCTGGAACAATTCTTGGTCAGACTTTACTTATCTTCTGACCAAACGTTGGATTACCAGGGTTCCTTTTCCGTGGGAACTAGAGGATTAATAGAAAAAATAAAGTAAGACAATGTTGTTTTATTCATTCCAAAACTTCAAATTTGTACTTTTTCTACATAAATAATCGAAAAGGTCCTTGGTGGGGACTATGGTTATTGGATAGATTTAGCATTAGGATCTTCTTCATAGTTGAAAATGTCATGATTTTGTTACTGCTGGTAGTTTGGGAACATGGAAATGTCTGATTATTTTCAGATAGAATAATGAATTGTTGTTTGCACATATTTTATGGGTGAACTTTGCCTTATATCAAGCAGAGAGTTGACAAATACAAACTATGCGTGTGAAAAAATGTTGATCAGCTGTAATCCTTATGTGACATACACGGACTGATTGTGGAAACTGTGAAGATATGAGATGATATGTTTGTCAGTATGTATTTTGTTTTTGTTTTATATCACTATTTTACTGGCGTGTGGACTCTTTAATTGGTGTTTTAGGGATTTTAATGATTACAATTTTTGTTGTTTTCCCATATGTGATTGAGAAACTTTAATATACTTTTTGATGTGTATTGTGACGCGGATTAGGATTTTCAATGATAGCTGGATAATATTTAGCTCTTGCTATTTTATACTTTGTCATGGAAGATGGTAATGCTTTTCTCTTTCTGTGTTCGTCGTAGGCATTCTGTGTATGTGCCTTAGTTGTTGATTCACTTTAGTAGTTATTAGGTAGCATTGTTTACATGTTAAAGTGTGTTAGAAAGTATGCAAAGTATGTAATACTATCTTCCCTATGTAATTTGGAGTATTTTAGATTTTCATTGTTGATTGAGGTTGATAAATCTGGAGCACCATTGTAATAATGCCATTATTTTAGTTATCCTTTTCTTCACACTGGTTTCCAGTTTCCTCTACACTGCAAAGTTCTCCCTTTTTAAGTGGTGATTTTTTTGCCTTCCACAATCTCTTCCAAAATCCTTAGCCTAGTTCATTCCCCTGCTCACAACGATCTCCAACAACTTTTTCAGTGACTTCTTTCTCACCTGAGGCATAAAGTGATAAATATAGCATCCCGTTGTGAATTATACCAATGGTAATTTCTCGTATCTTAGTCATGTGTCATGACAGCGATGAATTCTTCATGGTTGTGATGCAAACGAGCCTTGGCATCAAGACCAGGGATGCTATTCTTGATGAGTTTGTACTTTTTTTTCTTTTGTTGTGTATAATTCTCTAGTCATTCTTGTGACGTGTCATATTCCTTGGCTTGATGCTACATTCCAATCAGCAATATAACATTATCATTTTGGTCATTTGCTAAATTGTCCTTCAAGCAATGCTCGTTTCTCCAAAATCTTTAGCTTCGCTGAGCTGCCTTTTTGGTCGTATATGGTGGTGCCCATGCTCTATTTTCTTTTATTAATATGATTCATCTGTAACAACTAACAAGGTCAAAAGATAGTTTAAGCTCGAGTAAGAGTCTCTTAGAATATATGAAAAATATCTCATGATATTTTTTCATGTCCTAAGTAATTAAGATCATAGCTGTCAGTAGTGCACTATACTATGTATGTGTGATAATGGAGGAGTAGACTGTATCGGCCCATGGAGGCATTTTTTTTCGTTGTTGCATCATGTTTTTAGTTCACAGTCATCATGATGGCTCCTATGCCTGACAGTGATAATAGAAACATGCTTCTTCTCAGACTACAAATACCCTCTTTTGCTCCTACTAGTAGCTTGTTGTAGATTGATATTTTTGGGTTATAATGAAATTTGGTGCCTCCCCTGTTTTCCAACAGGCCAAATTTGGTGATCTCCATCTATTAGTCATGTTCAAGTGTTTTTCCATTTTTCCTTTTCATTCTCTCAAATGTTCTAACATTTCCATATATTTTTGACTCCTCGTCGCTGATCTGACATGCTCCGGTTTGAGTTTCTAACTTTACTGGCTCTTCTCTTCATGTAGAGGCTCATTACTTATCAATGTTTAGTTACTTTGAGATTGCAGCTTAATGGCTTGAACTTATATTTTTGACTTCACTTTTGTTATTATTAGCTTATTATGTGTTAAGCTTACGACATAGGACTTGTTTTTGGTATGGGCCGTTACACATTGCTATATGGGTTTGATAACTATGATTCTGAGTACTTCAAATGATTTCGTAAGATACTATTTGAATCTTTTTTTTGGTATATTTTGTAGGATTATGAGTCTAGTATATACACATAAATAAGGAGTAAGCCTCTATGTAATACAACATAATGTTAACGTTTTGGTTTTGGTTTCGTGTGGAAAGTGTTTCCCATTTTTATTGCTTAAATTGATTGTCATGTTTACTTGCAAACATAACTGTCGGATACTTGTCTCCATTTCAGCTATTTAACTGCATCAATGGGACTTCAAGTGCTCTGGAGCTTTGGACTTGCATGTCTTGATATTTATGCCTTGAGAAGAAAGAGAGACCTACAAAATCCAATTCTTGTTAGCCTGTTTGTTGTAGGCGATTGGGTAATAGCACACCACTCTTTTTTCTTATTTTCACATGGACAACGGAAAACTAATTTCAAGTTTATAAAATAAAATAATCAGAAGTATAAAAACATGCTTAACATAATTATATGCATTATTCAATTGAACAAGCTTTCAATCGGTCTAATTTTAACTACTTAATATCATCTATGAAACACCGACACCGGTAGTATAGAAGCGATTAAATGTAGCCACGTGTGTCAGTGTTGTGTTGAACGCTGACACATGTCTAACACTGAATACACGTTTAATGCGAAGTGTCGGTGCTGCATGACTTGATAAAGTCTGGTTCATTTGGTTCTAGCTACATGATATGTTACTGTTGTAGATATGCATAATTTGCTTGTAAAAGAAATAGTCACAGTTTTAAATTGAACATAATTCACTGCATTAACATACATGTATGTACTGATGCAGAATAGTATGTCTTTGGTTATCTTTTTAATCGTGCTTGGTGAAACTATGACTCTGGTGAAGTGTTGATGAATCTGTGTTTCAATTTCCAAATCTTATTTTATAATGATAGAATCCAAAGGGTTGTTTTCTTTCTAAAAACATTTCCAATTTGGCTGGAACCACATTTAGTTATGGCTGGAATCACATCTGAAAACAATGTTTCCACAGTTTTTAGATTTTTCAAAAATATTCAATCTTTTTTCTAAAATGCATTTTTTATCTTCTGAAGAATGATTGAGCTGATTATGTAGTGAAATCATAGTCGCGATTTATGCTATGCAGGTAACAGCCATTTTGTCGCTAGCAGCTGCATGTTCATCAGCAGGAGTCGTAGTTTTATATACGAGAGACGTGGATATGTGCGCAACTCATAAGATAATCCCTTGCCACAGGTACCAGGTTTCTGTAGCCCTGGCTTTTGTCACATGGGCTCTTACCGCAATGTCATCACATGTGATGTTTTGGATATTGGCCTCAGTCTAGCTTGATTTACATGTTGGTTTCTTTGGTATCTTTGTGACATGCGGGACAAAATTTTGGTTATCGTCCCTTTTCAGAACATTTGATTGTTGGTTTTTGAGTGTCGACATAGTTGAGATGTCAGTTATCACAGTGGTTCCTCTCAATCTAGTTAGAGTTTCAGTTTAATCTAAGCCTTGAATTTTATTCTTTTTCATCTTTCTTCCTTAATGTAGGCAAATTATCGAACGCATGCTACTACATTCTTGCTGTTGTACATAATTTTGTTTGGTAATTTAGTATCCTGACAACCTTGAAAACAGATTAGAGTTCTCATTTCACATGTTATGATTTAAAATTCATGCTATATACATAATGCATATAGTATGTTACTTTGACATGGTTAAATATTATTAGCTATATAATGTAGGTTTAATTACTCCATAGGTTGTTGAACTATTTGAAGATTTTTTAAATTGGTCTATGAACTAAAAACAATTTTGGTTTTAGAATTCCTCATATTTAATATTAAAAAAAATCTTTTATAAAATGAAAAAACCTCAGAAACTTGTCCTTTTTCTAGAATATAACACATTATGTTATAGTTTCTATGATTTGTCTTGATGCAGCATGTGATTATTCAAGATAATATGTAAGTCTTTTATTAATATCGTTGGATATTTTTGAAAAGATATTTTGGTTGAGGGGTGACCAACATTATTTAAAATAAAGGACCAAATACTCATTTTGCAATTTTGAGGGACTAGAATTGATCTAACTTATAATTTCAAAGACAAGGCATTATTTGACATTTTTTTTTGTTGGATTAGGTTTACATAATACTTCAATGAATAAATAAATGGCATGAGTGAGATTTCAATGAAAGGCATATATATGCTAATGGAATGTTTTACACGCCATCACCTACCAAACTTGATAATAAAGTAAACAAATAAATAGTTGAAAGCAATTTTTTGTATCCTCTCAAAAGAAAAAGTAAACAAATAAATAGTTGAAAACAATTTTTTTGTATCTCAAAAAAAAATTAATTATATGTAAATCTTGTTAGATGAAGATGATAATGATCAAAAACATTTTTACAATCAAAATAGTATTAGAAAAAGAGAAAAAAAATGTTGTTACGAAAGATATGATGTCTAGTTGTGGTTTAGAAGGATGATGTTGGAGTTGGAGAAGAAACTTGTTTGTTTGGGAGTAAAAAAGGGTAAGATGTTATTATCTAACATTATTTTGTAGGATAATGTGGAAGATGGTTGGATTTGTGGTCTTAATATATATGGTATTTTTTTCGTTAAAGCAGCTTACATGTTGATATCAAATTTTGAAGCCGTATAGGCTGTTTGTATATGCGTTCGGAGTCTAAATATCACATCCCGATGCTTTTCTACCGTGAATTTAATGAAACTATTAATTATAGTATTGAGCTAAACGTGCGTTTGGTTTGTTTTCACTGGCAAAACAAACACATGATCTTGTCAAACTCACAGCGATAAAAATAAAAACTCGAGTCAATTGTATTGTTGGCTTCATTTTGTCTCTTACACACACTCTTATCCCTATTTGTAATGAGCAAAAATTCTCTAATTAAGAATCCCACCAATTTGAATGCAAATAAGATCTAAGAAATAGCCACCACCTCAGAAAACAGTGAATAAATTAAAATCAAGCATGTACTAGAAAATAAATAAAATCAATCAAACCACTAAACATAACAAATCAGCAATTAATTTCAATATAATTTTTCATTGTTTCCATGATATGGCCCCTTAGCCAAGAAACATCTTTTATTCAACTTACCACTTTTTCCCATTTAAATCACATAGTACTATAGTACATGATATTTTACGACCCTTTGGCCGTGAAACACATACACTATATTTTACAAGCATTCATGAACCATATTTACAATTGCATAATGCTAGCAAACTTTACCAAGCACACTAATTACCAAGTGTATGACTCCTTTCTTTTTGGTTAGTCACACGTTTCCATATGCAAATTACAACAAAAGTAAAATAATGATTAATCAAACAACATTTATTCAAGCACCACAATAAGTTGTTCATGTGGTTTTTTTCTTATAAAAAAACCACATTCATTTGAGCACCAAACCACAATAAGTTGTTCATGTTGAAACTCTATGTGAATTCAAGCGACGACGTGGAGATCGAACATCACCACCACCGGAAGAAGCTATGGTTTGTGTTCTAGAATTGGTAGGGTTGGAAGAAGGCGAAGAAGAAGCAAAGGTTTGAAACCGACCCGAATCACCAGCCGAAAGTTTCATGTATGAGTAAGATGGTGAGTCACAAAACCAAGAACCAATATTAGACCTTTCTTTGCCATTCTTGTATTGTACTATGGCTTTGTACACAAATGGAATAAGACCCTCCATTGTTAAGAGAAAGTGAAAGGTTTTTTGGTTTGGTATGGTTTGTGAATTGGATGGATTAAGGTGAGAGGAGAATAAGGGGGTTTAAATGTGAGGGAGGGTAAGGGTATGTGACGTGGAGTAATAGAATGTATTGGAGTGTAACTCTTCACGCTAAGCCTAAGGAGGTTTCATTTTCAATGTAAACCTACAAGAAGATTTTGAAAGCTATGTGCAAACCACATTCATTGATCACAACTATGGATAAAAATATTATAGAATAATGTATGTGTTTATCACATTTTTTTCACTATTATTTTTTTTTTGATTGTTTTGAGCTTTTAAAAGAAGATTGGTTGGTTTTGATATGACGTTTTTCCATTTATCATTTTATTTTGATTTCATCTTAAATTAAATAGTGATTAGTGACCAAGTATAGTGGCACTGATTCATCATAGTTGTGTTTAGTGTTTAATTTATTTAATATAGTCTTTCTCAAGGTCGACCAAATAACGATGACATTGTTTTGAGAGGTACATTTTCAACGCTCACATTTAAAAAAAGCAAGGCTCACATTTAAAAAAAGCAAGGATGTTTGTCCAACTATTTGTGACAACCTTGTTTTTTTTTTTATTGGTCAAAAACAATAGAGAGAAAAAAAGAAATAGAAAAAATAAAAACATAATGTGATAATGAAATAGATAGTTGTCACAAAATAGTAGTACAAATAACATTTCTCGTAACAAAATATCACACATATTTTTGAAACATATTTTGTTTGGAGCTGGTGTGCTTTTGAAAGGCAATTTTTTTCTTCAAAAATATATACATTCGAAATTGGAAAAAGTTACCCCATTGTTTTAGAATGTAAAAAAAGTCACTAAAACTCGGTTCTATTTTTCCTTTTCTTTTCATGCAAGCAAATTTATTCAAACAAGTAAATTCAAAATAAAAAATAAAATATAAATTATTAAAATTGAGCTGAAATAATAAATACTAATTTCCGACTTCAAATGTATTCGGATGGCCTAAATAGGCCATATGTCATGGCAAAACGATGAATTCCACTTGAGGACCAATTCTCTTTCTAAAAATTTATAATAATAGTCATTCTGACATCGGACGTCAAACTTATACTATTTCCGTCAAACTTTTCTTACGTGCAACTACATCTTCGATACGTGCAACCAACCTTCCTATGTCATCTCTAAATATTTTGAGTAAAACCAAAAATAAAATAAAAAATGTATCAAAAACCGAATAGTTTCTATCAGGCTGTTCTTGGGCAAGCGCAAAGAGCTCTACGGAGCCGGGCCTCCAATTTATGGGGGCCTCAATTATTTGTAGGGTTATGAGTATAATTGTTGGGATGTAGGATAATATTTCTTTTAGTTATGTATGTCCAAATCAAACACTTACTATTTGACAAAAATAAATAGTAAATAGACAAGTTAGGTCAAACCCACACATCTATCAATAAAAAAAATTCAACAAAACAAATTAAAATCAAAATAACGTTTATTGTTAATTTGTATTTGTTTAAATTATCATTCATTTTTTTTACTAGGGGATATTTTTAATATTAACTAGACCAACGACCCGTGTGTCGAAGGTAATATATAAAAATAAAGTATATTATATAAAATTTTAATATTAAATAAACCATATAATACTTGTATTAATATTAATATATTTGACCGTATTTGAAGTTATAGTAGCATTGTCACTATCTTCATTGGTATTTGAAGTATTAGAGATAACCTCA